>ENA-UONW01000081-UONW01000081.1-human-gut-metagenome-genome-assembly--contig:-CS52-NODE-81-length-145265-cov-11.832980_pt1 | contig 145265 bp, 123 predicted proteins | sample MGYA00242463_ERZ724010 | MGnify/ENA metagenome assembly ERZ724010
CTTTGCAGATTGTCTCCATTTTTTTGTCCCTCGTTTGTCCCCCAGCATGAAAAATTGCTAAAATCATATTTGATTATCAGCACATTATGAGTTTATAACATATATTGCATCGGTAAGCCAGTCTGATTTACTCACTACTATCTGCATCTTCAGTTCCAGCTTTCTTAGCAACGTAGTATTCATTGTACTTTTTGTCATAGCTCAACATATCATATAATATACCAATATAGCAGTTATGCGTTATTTTATGATGTGTTACGGAAATAAATTTCCAATTTTACTTTTTTCGTAATCAGTAATCTGCTTTGTCACATTATTGGATATTGAGATATTAAATGTTATTATATTATTCATAAAGCTGATATTTTACAGATAACAAACAATATATTGTTTATAAAAAAAATAGAAATAATTTGAATAGAAAAAGAAATAATAGTTCCTTTTCTGTTCAAATTATTTCTACTAAGGCAATCTTAAAAAAATAGTGACCGCTGTCACATAAGTCTATTGTTTAATAATCACCGTGATACTGACCACGCACAACTAGACTATCTCAAGACTTTTATGGCCGGTAAAATCTCGTTTCAGGACCAGATTATGCTTATTGGGTTGAAAACTGAGTACTTCGCAAAATAATCATAATGTCCACCTTGTTTCAGAGCCATTTTTGTACCTTTTCCCATCAAAAATCAATGGCAACAATTAAAAGAGATGTAATAACTATGATTAATTTTTAATACCAATTTATACAATTCGTATATTTGTTTTTGAATTTTTTACTGCGTATGTAATCGTTATTTTTGTAGTTTCTTGCGTCATTCTTGATGTAATGATTGTATTTTTATCATTCAAAAGGAAAAAATTTGAATATAAAAAAACATCGACTAAAAAATCATAAAATAAAGAAGATAACTGTTCCGGTGTAAATTCATTAAAGCCTAATCCTTGTTGAACATCATTAGGTATTTCTTTCAATGTTCTTATGACAATAAATTTTATGTTAAAGGCATCAATTTTATTACATTTTATTGCAATAGCTCCTTGCAAAAATGTTTTATACCATTCTTTATTTTGCTTAATACATTCTTTTATGCCCTTTCTTATTTCAAAAAAAGCAACATGTAATAAATGATTTTCTATATTAGTAAGTGAAACGCAGTATTTTTTAAATTCAAGTTTATCAAGGATAGATAAATGTTTAGTGATATTAAATTCATTAATATATCTACGGAATTTATTACCATATATAGTATTAGCATTATAATATAGAAAAAAAATTTCATCTTTAGACAACTGTGCTCGTGCTATTTTTGCATATCTAACCTTATCTTCTTCATTAAGTTTACTATGTGAAATCAAACTAAAAATTTGATATAAGACTCTAAAATATTGAGCAATATTTGGCTCATTTTCTGCATAAAAACTTAGATAAGCATTTTTAGCAATTTTACGCCCTCCATCTTGATTGAAATTTTGATATATAGATTGTTGCTTTTGTGTAAAAAAGGATTTACCTTGCATTGAAGAAATTATAGAATTATATAGTGTGAGTAGGTTAAAAAACATATTATCAAACTGCTGTAATTTAAAGACGTATCGGCTTTCAGATATTTCTGTTCTTTGTAATCTTAAAGTCTCAAATAACAAAAGAACTCCAACTAATGCAAATAAGGCTCCACAGCACCCTCCTATAAAGTCACCAAATTGTGAGGATTTTTCCAATGAAATTATACCTGTTGGTATAATAAACTGTTCATAAAAAAATCCTCTAACACAAAACCAAATAAAAATAAAAAGTCCTATCAATGTAATGAGGACTGAGCTGATTAATAAAATTTTCTTTTGACACTTCATTGTTTGTTTATTTTAGTGTATTACAAATATACGAATTACAATTATAAAATATATCTTGACAGCTCTTTTTTATCTTATACGAAAAATATATCTATTAACTTGAATCTGCCGTGTTGTTGTACCTTTTCTCATCAAAAATCGGCATTTTTCACAAGTTTTTGTACCGCACATTTTGACATTCAAGAAATTACACTTACTTTCTAAAATGGAGATACAATTTGAGAATGATGCTAAAATCACTAACTTACACATTATCAGACACTTGCCAGCCTACTGGTTATACTCTTTTAGAGCGTTATACTATTGACAATCAACGATGTACACATATAGCATCGAAAGCTTTAAAACTAACGATACAAAACATTTGGAAAATATTCGTTTTTTCAAATATTAAAGTATATCTTTGTCCATAAAACTTGAGCAATATTAATTGTATTATACATGTTATCTTTTAAATATGAAGCTCTAGCAACTTTTATGTCTGTCTATGTTTTATCAACCTTATGGTACGTTGTTAAAGGATTTATAAACGTGTTTAGTTTTATATCTAATTTGAAAAAATGAAAGAAGAGCACAATATGAAGAGAAAAATATTGTTAACAACAGTGATAAGCGCACAGAGCTGATATTTTTTTATTTGTGTACTTCCTGTTTGCAAGAATGTAAGCCTCTGATAAGATGCCTACAGATTCGAATCCTGCCCTTGTGTAATTAAAAGACTGTTTCAGATTTATCGCCAACAGTTAATACACGAGTTTTTTGAAAAACATTTTAGAATATATATAACTGAAGCCTTAAGATGGAAGAAATAGAAATAAAATCATTTATAGAATATCATGAATATGTTTCACGTTTTGCAGAAAATGGAGAAGGAACAAGATACTTTTTTAGGGGAGTATGTGATGCTGAATTTCAGTTAATCCCATCAATTGGTAGGATATCTATTCCGTTCAATAGCTATTATAATGAGCTTAGCATATTCAATATGTTCAAATGTCAAGCCATTCAATATATAGATAAAATTCCTAAGAATGATTGGGAATGGCTAGCTTTAGCACAGCACTCCGGACTTCCAACAAGGCTAATGGATTGGACTTCAAATCCTTTAGTTGCATTATATTTTGCTACATTACCTAAAATACTATATCCAGGTGAAACGAAAGAAAAAAAGTTTGCCGTATATTTCTTAATAAAAAAACAAGGTGTAGAATATAAAACGTCAGATATAACAAATCCCTTCGAAAATAAGGTAAATGAAATAATTGCTATTCATCATTATACTCCAAAAATGAAAAACCAGTTTGGATATTTTTCTATACAAGAAGATTATTCAAAACCATTTGATGAATTTATAAATCCCAATAATATTAAAAAATTAGTTTTTGATGTTTCATTGAAGCAAGAAATGCGTCAAACATTGTTAGGCTATGGTATTAATGAAGTTTCAATATATCCTACAATTGAAGGATTAGCTCAATATTTATATCGACTATTAAAGACTAATAAATAAAAATGTAAAATGATATAGTGATGGAGTGGATTGGACTAACCTTACAGATACTATTGCTTGGAATATTCCTTATATGGGAAGGATATAACAAGAAAAAAGGAGAAAACCTTGCTATGAAAGAAGACTCCCGTGAAATAAATTATGAAGGAGAAAAAGGGAAAAACCTTGCAACGAAAGAAGATATAGCACAAATAACCAAAGAAATAGAATCGGTAAGAAATGAAATAAGTGCCCAAAAACAAAGAGAAACTGAATATTTGTACAAACGCAATGAGTGCTTCGTAAACTATTTAAGCCGTTTGGATGAATTGGATTTATATAGAATGAAAATATCTCGTATATCAAATACCTTAGGAAAACCTGATGTTAGTTATCAATATTTATGTGATTTAGAGAATTACATTCTACAGCTAAGCAAACAATTTAGATTATTGATTATTTATAATCCTAATAAGGAAGCAGAAGAAGAGCTATATAGGATATATAATATATCCAATAAATTAAGTAACTTCCTTTACGACATAATATTCCGTTTCTATAACGTTAATATAACTTACACAAAGCTTATACAAAGTCCTCCCAAAAGTGATTCGTACAAAAAAACAGTTGAAACTGAAGAAGAAGCAAAAAGGATAATTAAAGAATATAATGACAAAATCACTGATTTACACAAGGATTACTTAGAAGCTATAGATGGATTTAATATATATCTCGAATATTTCTTTTCCCAAAAATTACATTTAAAAATAGATTTTAAACCCAATAAAAAACCGAAAGTATAAATTATTGCAATTTTGTTCGTCGGAACGGGTGCTCACGCCCCTTGGCGCTGGCCGTTTCCCGACCGATGAGTTTTATAGAGAAAAATAATACGTGACACTGTTTATTTTACACTACATTGAATATTTCCCTGTACAAAGATACCACACTCATCAATGTTTGTGGTATTTTTGTACAGATTTAGGGCGGCAAGTAATCAAGAAACTGTAATATTTGTTTTTCTGCACTTCCTTCACATCATACAGAATCCTCTATACTATTAGTTCTCTAGATGTTATTCCAAATCTTCCAATAGTTAAGTTTTATTAGTTTTTTACTCAAAGTAGTAACCTGCTCAATACCAAAGTTTGACAAAAAATCTAACAGATATATCCTCAAAAAAATTATCAAAGAAGTTTACGTAATACCTTTTCTCAAAAGAGTGCTGTATTATAAATTCAAGTTGTTTATTTCATAACGACTATCTTTAGCCTATCCTTCAAACTCCAGTGCCACAAAGTGAATCTATCAATTCTGTTTTTATCTTCCTTAGAGAATCAACTTACTTTCCACAAATCACACGCTTCCATATAAATTTATAAATATCAGCATATAGAATGGCACTTAGATAACATAAAGAGAAATCAAAGATTAGCATAAATAAGTAACATTATCGGTGTAAAATTAAAATATGGTGTTATATAACTGAATTCTGTATATAGATTATAGATTATTCTTCAAATTATTAATCTGAATGTTATATATAGAAGGATAATCAATTTTTCCAGTTTCTATATCCTCAGTTAATTTATGATGAACAATTTGAACACCAAGCCTTTCTAATAATCTTAATTTAGGAAGATGAAAATGAATCTCTGAAATTGGGAATGTAGGATAGTAATATATTTTATTTGTTATTAATTTTGATTTTAATAAACGAGCACGTCTGGAAAGAAGCCACCAAATATCTATTTCCGAAAAATCTAAAGTTATTCCGATTACATGTAAATTTGTAAAAAAGAAAGCATCAATCCAACTTATTAGCCCAGTTCCAGAGTCTTTAAAACCATACTCCAATGGAGATATCTCAATATCTTCTTTAAGTCGGTCTCTAATACTTGGTACCTGTTTATATAAATAATTTTCACCATTCATTTTTTTTGTTCTTTGATAATTTCCCTTAACATAGTCTTGTACTTTAGCCAATGCACCTCCATAATGATCCAAACCAAGCATAATACTTGCACTTTTTTTTATGTCTCCATGAATAAAATATAAACAAATGTTTTTCCCATCATTACAAATACTTTTCCACCTTCGGATACTATATATCTTTTCTGTACTATCATAATCTTGAATTACTGCTCCATTATTATTATAAAATGCATGATCATAATTAGTCGTTAAAAATATATTTACATCTAAAGATTTTAAAGAGTCATAAAAAGAATTGGTCGGAAGTTTTACAAGTCTTCTTTTTACAGCCTCCTTTAATTTTGTTTCTTCATTTTTGTGAGAAAGATCGGAAAAAGTAGTACTAGGAGAAAGATATACCTGTTCATATTGTAAAGTAGGTGGAATTCCTTCCAATAATGGAGCATTATCTTTATCTGAGATTCCAATAAGTAAATCATGCCACGATGGACATCCATCAGTTAGAAGATTAAAACCATTTCCAAAAAGTATCGCATTATTCATAATCTTAAATTCTTAAAATTGTACATTCGTGTTCCAACTCATTAGCAATAGCCCTATTAATAAAATCATTGATTGTTATTCCCTTGCTTGCTGCAAATGCTGCAACACGAGCATGTAAATCAGAACTCATACGCAAATTAAGTTTCCCGCTAAATGGTTTTACAGGTTCAATTCCATCAGATTTACAACCTTCAAGATAACTATCAATTCCATCTTCAAAATCTTTTCGAAGTTCATCAATAGTAGTTCCCTCATAAAGGATTAAGGCTCTATTACCCATTCCCTGCACCTTACCGCAAAGACAATTATCTTCTTTGCGGTATTCTACAGAACCCTTGTAACCTTTGTATTCCAAATAATCCATAATTCCTATATTAAATTATTATTTTTCAAATGTTGAAAAATTGCTTTCACCGTTCACACTTTCATTATACTGCCAGGATATGGACATGTATATTTATATATTGTCCTGTTTACTCTTTTTAAAACGAATGCGTGAACGGTAAGTCGCATCATTGTTATGCTTGAATATAATCCAAATAACTGAGTAAAGTAATACTTTCTTCTAAAGTGAAATCTTTAGACAACTTCTTAAATCATTCTATCAGTTTCTCTTTTGATCACATTACATTTATATTTGTACAAAAGTACTAAATCTGGTACTAAAAACAAAGGAAATAACAAATACTGATATCATTTTATAATCATGCTTAGAAAGAGATAAATCCTTAATAAAATAAAGATATCAACACGAAACATTCTATATGCATAAGTTTCATTTTACAGAATTTATGAAATGGCTCAAATTTCTTGAGCATCTCACAGTTTTCTTTCATTATATATTCATTGAATTCGACTTCATTTCGTCCTTTATAAATATCTTTTTTATGATCTTCTAAATTTTTTTCTACCCAGTTTCGATTCAAATCATGATTCCCAGCTTCCACAATGATATGACTAATAGGAATATATTTAGTGAGTTTTTTTATGAAATTAGCAAAAAAATCTTTATATACATAATCATTACTACCTTTATCAACTAAATCCCCTGATATTATACAATAATTTTTATCTATATTATTTACGGGAAGCGTATTCTTTAAATCATCAAAAAATGCATCTAGAATTACTCCATCTTCTTCTGGTTTTTTCCATCCATAATGGATATCGGATAAATGTAATACGTTTATCATTATATGTGTACTTATTTATTGTTTATTAATGCTATATATAAAAATATCAAGTATTTATAGACAAAGTTACAAATTATGATAATACTTTATTATCGAAATCGCTATTATTAAGTATTTCTAGTACAATTATTAAATTATCATTCGTCAAATTTGTACTAATACCTAATCAGTATATAAGGCTTAATCAGGATTTTACTGCTTTTCGGTTTAATATTGGCACCCTAATGAAGAAAAATCCTACATATCGAGGACAAATGCTGCCACTTTCTTGGATTTATAACATGGTATCTATGAAATAACATATATTTGCGCACAAACAATTAGCAAATATCACTATGAATCAGAAAAATATAGAATATATAGCTCTCTATTCCCTTGTATTGGTAGGTACTCTTGTTGTTGGCGTTTTAGCTCGTCAGTTTGTTTTGTCAAAAGGCATTGATGACTTCAGTAGTGCAGTTGCATTTTTTGCAACAGTTATTGTATTGACAGCATTCTATGCCAGTTTGCAGATAACTTTCAATCAGTTACTACTGCCACGCATAGAAGCTTTTCTATTTCGTTTCTCTGCTTTTCAAAAGATGAAAGATAACAATGACGCCGTTCCTGTTTCGGAAGACCTTACAATTGAAGACTCAAGCCAGGCTATTCCCAATGTCATTGACCCTGCTCCTACCACTGAAGAAACAATCTCTGAACCTTCAGAATATGAAGTTATGCGAACCAATGCTATTGCAGAAAAGAATCATGCTATTCAAACCAAATTGGAAAAGGTTCTCAACTATACGAAGCAAACAATGGTTGCCTATATGAGTGAAGAGGACCTCAACCGTCTATGTGCATACATCGTAGAATATAGTACAAGCGATACCTTACAAAAGATATCGCCTGTAAAGGTTGACTCACAACTTAAAAGTATTGATATTATGCACTTTGGATGGAATATTAGTAAAGCGTTTAGTAAAAAGCGTATTCATACCGCTACCTTCATCAAGAATGTCTTTGCTCATGCTCTCCGTGATTTGGAAATCTCAACTATTGAGCGTAAAATGTCACATACAGAATCAAGGTGTAAGATTAAGCTAAATGACAAATTTTATTAGCCTAATTATATTCTTATATCCGTTATTAAGATTTTAATCCCAAAAGTCCCTTATACCAATTTTTCATCTTGGATATATTACAAGGGAAAGAAATATCTTTCTCCAATTCTGGGTAATCATCCAACATAAAAAAAGTTCTATATGCTTTTTTAAAATATTCTTCTTTAGTCTGTAATCCTAGTTTTACAAACTCTCGAATCTTCCTACGTTTATCTTGGCGACTAACAAATTTCAAATTACCAGCTTCTATTTCATCAAGCGCTCTTTGTTTAAAAGCCTCTTCTGTACACTTTTTTTCATCATAATCAGTCTGAACCATTGCAAAAATGAATTCAGAACTATAGCATGCATAATTAATAGAAGTATAATGATTGGCTTTAATTAACTTTTCGTATGCTAAATTAAAATCAAATGATGTAAATAATTCTTCATAGAATGCATAAAACTGGATATAAATACTAAAATCATATAGTATATCAAATGAGGCTACAATTCCTTGGAATATAGATGGCTTATCAACGACATCCTTTGAGATAAAATAACAGCCATGACAAACCCCCATTGTTATAAATAGTCCATTTCTTAATTGATGATTGATCGGTCTTAATTTTTCACATAGAATATCCCAAGTTACAAGTTCTCCTGATGATAATACTAATCCAGATTGATAGGAAGCACCATGTATCTCAAAATGAATGATTGGTGCTATTCCATTGTTAACACAATCATCCAATATACTGTCAAATAAAGAGATGAATTCATCTCTTGAACTTGGAGTTTTTAGAACAGCTTCAAAATCAGGATGTGTAATTTGCTTCCATTTTAAGAGATCATTATATAGTTCTGTCCCTGTCTTTCTATCATCACTACCAAGTGATTCTATTATAAATATACGATTGAATTGGATTTTCATATTTCTATTAATCTGTGAAAACAAAGTTACCAAAATTTATCAAAGTTAGTTTTTCACAACCCATATTTTATCATAAAATAGTCAACATTTCACGGATGAGTTCCTGAACGGTATGCCCTTTTCTACCGAAACAGCTATAGTGGAACGGGAAAAATATATCGGACCTGTTACAGCCACTACTGGAGGGCGTCTGGATATTATTTGGGAGAACTTGACTGGGATAGTAAACAAACTAAATTTATAAACCTGCAATTCAAGAAGTTAGATTCCGAAACATTGTCCGCTCTTGCCAAAATAGATGAAACCGTATCAAAGATTGCATATACCATCAAAGAAGACATTGATACTTTAAGGAAAAAGACTGAAAATCTGCGTTATTAATGTTTATTATACCTTAAACTGCAATTTTCCTCTGTCCATGAGTATAATTGAACTAAAATGATTTCAAAAAGATTTAATTGTATATGACAGAGGAAATAAAACTACACACAGAAAGACTTATTGTCCGTTCACCTCGGATGGAAGATGCTCAAGACGTCTTCACTCTGATGAAGGACAAAGACACCGCAATGATAACCGGCTTCATCCCTATGAGCAACATAAGTGAAGCAGAAGGCAAAATACGTCGTGGCATATCCGGTGGAAACATGTTTGTTGTAACCACAAAAGATAAACCGGAACATGCCATAGGGGTATTTGAAGTTACACCCCTAAAAGTGAGTAACATTCATGGAGAAAAACAAGAATATGAGACCTGCTACTTCCTGCACAAGGACTTCAGGGGGAAAGGATATATGACGGAAGTGGTAGAAACAATGAAACACCATCTGTTTATGGAGCGTCAAGCTGATACGCTTATCATAAGTGTTTTTCCCAGAAACGATGCTTCACGGAGGGTAGCCATCAAAAATGGATTTATCTTCAAAAGCCTGGAACGTAAATGCGGAATCACTGGCTGTGGGCAGATATAGAAATTTATATACTTGAAAAAGAAAAGTATCTAAATCCAGGTAAACAAGACGGTGAAGAAACTATCCAATGGATGGTAAAACAGAAATGGATTAATAACAATGGTATACTATATCCTATACCAGGATACGCCACACTGCTCCCCGCTCCCGGTAATGGAGTGTTCAGAATTTATGAGGACGTTCTAACCAGAAAACTTGGTCTTGAGAAAATAGACGAAACATTCACCTTCGGCTTCAAGATTTATGACCTCGACTGTGAGCAGATCATGCAACGAATCATAAAGACATGGTCATCTGAACTCTTTATAAAGAGCAACAAAAATCTTGGAGTTATATTCAATGGTCTGAAGGGGACAGGAAAAACAATTGCCGCCAAATTATTAAGCAACCGTATGGGCCTGCCGGTGATTGTCATATCCAAGCCCATAAAAGGAACGCTGGAGTTTATCCAGTCGTTGTGCTTTGAATGTGTCATCCTCATCGAGAAAGCAGAAAAGACCTTCAAAGATGAACAGGAGGTTTTACTGAAAATGATTGATGGAGTATACAACAGCACACGCAAACTTTATCTTCTAACTACAAACAAACTTACTGTAGATGAAAATCTGTTAGGACGTCCGGGGCGAATACGTTATATCAAGGAGTTTGGCAATCTTTCCACAAAAGCAGTAAACGAAGTTATAGACGATAATCTGTCTGACCCTGCTCTTAAGGCAGACATCCTGAAAATGGTTGATACACTTGAAATTTCTACCATTGATATACTTAGGGCTATAATAGATGAATGCAATATCATGGGAGAAGTTCCTTCGAACAAAGAGCTGAACATTCCCAAAGCCAAATTCAAACTGAAAATAATAGAGTTCGACGGACTTGAACAATGCTACCATCATGAAGTAAAAGATCTGATAAAAGAACAGTTGGTAATGAATGAAACAGTTGAGGATTGGTTGATGAAGGCAAACTGTGGACAAGATAAAACAAAAATGGTAGCCGTAACAAAGATATAATTGAGAGCAAATATGAGTGTAGTATTTTATTTCATACCATCTCGTCAGTGTCTCCTATTCCTTACGTTGGATTAGAACTTAATTATGGTAGGGTAACAAGCGATCCTGATTCGCTGGGATTCTTCACATTGGATTATAGAGGGGATGGTGACGAATTGGAATTGAACTGCATCATAGGAAATGGCAATATTCCATCTTTATATAGAGGACTATTATTTTAAAACTCAATTTACAATTTATGTATCGAGCAAATAACATGTTTGCAACTGCTAGAATTAAATCAGACAAAACACTAAAAGCTAACAGGGTTACGTTCAAAGGACTTACAATGATAAGAAAATATTGATTTCATCACAGACAGAACTATGATTACCTCTAAAAATGGTTGTCATATTTTGAGGAGGATAGGTGGTCTCGCCCCTTGGCGCTGGCCGTTCCCCGACCGATAAGTTTTATAGAGAAAAATATAAAGTCGGCAATAACAATGGTTTACTGCCGACTTTATTAACTTTATTCTTGTTTCTGTCTTTTGTCTATATTTTTATCATAAGATAGTATATGCCTCTCAAAAACGGCAGCAAAGCGTTCCTGTTCACCTTTTAAAATTGCAAGCCTAGTAGCCAATGCTCGCCAATCCATGACAGCATTCAGAACTTCAATAATGATTTGCCCGGCAGTCTCTTTCGGAAGCATATACTCTTCACAAGAATCCAACAATTCTTTCAGATCCGATTTATTGGTATAGCTGTTAATCAGCAGACTCTGATAGGATTCATGTCATATGCAGATGACAAGGTCCATCCCTTGACAGTCAGAAGGAAACCATGATTACGGAAATGATCATCGGTGTTACCGATGCAAATGTTGAATGCCACCCTACGATACAGTTCTTTTAGATTATCATCCACATTGGTACAGTTTTGAATAATGAAATCAACAATATCCAAATAACCATGACCAGTATTGGCATTAGCTCCATCATTCAACCCCAAAAGTGTCATGGCTGAAGCAAAGTGTATGCGCTTACCATCATCTCTCCTATCAAATCGTCGGGAAAGCAAAGTGTGATATTTATCACTTGTGGAGATTACTCTTGTTTCCGCTGCATTTATACCTGCGTTCTTTGCCAAACGATGCGAAAAATGTTCCCAAAGACCTGCATCATAATCATCCTTACGGGACGGAAACTTTGCTATACAAAGATTCTTGTTTTCATCCATCACACTTGCCTTGGGGCGTGCTCCACCAAGAGAAGAGCCCGGCTGCACCAACTGTGCAATCCATCGCATTTCAGGAAGTTGATGCACTTCTTCGCTTTTCTCTATTTCAGAACTGGCTACAATCAACTCACGTATGTCTGTCAATGGAGGAATGCGCAAAGTTTCACTTGCATTAATATACTCTCCATCTATGGATTCTTTGAAACGGAAACCTCCCATACGAGAAAAATCTTCAATTCCTATAAGATAGTCAAACGAAGAAAGCCTACGCACCGGGCGTTTTTCATCCTTTGCCAAAATCTGCTCCCTACGATTTATCAATGTACGTCCCCACCTGTCTGGAAGAGCATCAGAAAAGCATCCGAAAATATCCTTATCAGGAGCCTTGTACTGCTGACCTGGATAATTATTCAAATCATCACTAAGAAACAGACTACCATAATCCTTTCACCACTCATTACTATAACAAAATCCATAGCTGTCAGAGCCTCGAAGTGATTCGTAACTTAACTCTCCAACGAGCCTTGGTTCTTTCAGCCAATCGAAATCGGCAAATACATAAAGTTTCTTCATCGCTTATTCTTTTTTGGATGCTCTTTCTCGTTTCTTAAGACTCAAATCCTGCAAGGCCTTTCCCATTGCATCTTCTTTTGCAAGCAGCAGAATATCATCATCCAGCTGAAGTGCATAAAGCACCCTTAGATAAATACCAATTGCCACAGTCGGTGTGCCTTTCTCTATACGTGAAACCGTCAGAGGCGAACAGGTGGCACGTTCAGCTACCTGAGCGACACTGAGATTCCTGCGAAGTCAGGCCAGCTTGATCTGCTCACCAACCATCTGCATCTTCCGCTCTAATTTTCTTGGCAACTTTGTGCCCATTGTTGTTTTCACCATACCTCAACCTATCATATAATATGCAAATATAACAACTTATCATTATTTTATGATATGTTGATAGATATTTTATCCCCCCAAAAAATTCTACTTCAAATACTAATACTAAAAACATAATTACAGCGATATCTTCAGCAAGGGGAAAAAGAAGAATAAAGCAAAGCTGCCCAAGAACGGATTTCGGTCCTACTCTGGCTTATTGCAAGTTTAAAGTTTAGATTTACTCACGTACGTTTTTTTAATTCGATTGACTTGCTTATTCAAGCATACAACAGAATAGCCATTAAGTCTGAAATTTTTCATATCTTTGTATCATCTAAAATCGTTATCGACTATGAATTATGATGCCTCTATAGATAAATGGGTAGATAAGTTGAATAAGTTCTTCTTTATGTTGAACGATTTTGACGATATGCCGTACCTGAGTAGAAATAAGGAGGACAGACCTCAGGCAGCCGGAAATCGTAACCTGAAGATGGATGTCGCCATGTTGCTATTCAACGCTTCGCAACCGCCGACCGAGGACATGCTCGAGAGAAAGAAACGTGTCGTTGAGCATTGTCATGCCAATACCTCCATAGCTCCTATGCTCAACGAACTGCTGGCTGATGCGGCTAAAAATGACGAGATACAGAAAGAATATTTCTCTGAATATTTTGCATCGTCGATAATCCTAGGTGTATACAATTATATAGGTTTGACATATGGAGAATACACCGCTTTGCTGTCATTCATCCGCGATGACATCTGGGAAAATCCCCCCAGGTCCATGGCTTATATGGGCGACATGATGTCTCTTATGCAGGCAATCATGCCCCAACCGTTTAGAGGATGGGTTCTGCTGGATGACGACAGGGAGAAGATGCTGTGCGAGCAGGTGTGCCGATATATGAATACGGATTTACCAGAGATATATTCATTTGCGGAGTCCGGCATGCGTATCGCCGATGCCCTTTTCATCAACATGTTGTGCTGTGAGACGTGGGGCGACGATGAATACACGGCTTGTTCCGGTTTGGTGAAAACTTTCAAAAAGCACCACGGTAACACCATATATGTGTTAGCGGACATTTACGACATAATAACAGAGAACTGTCTCGGTCGTATCGGAATAGACTATGAATACAAGACGAATATAAAAAATGTGCGCAACAACAAGTGTGTCGTGATCGTGGATTTTCAGGAACGCGCCGACACCGTGAACTATGAACAGTATGAGTTTGATAACCAGACTATATCCATGGATTATGCCCACATCCGTGACCTGCGAAAGCAACTGAGAATCTCGAAAAGCAGGAAGATTCCTAAGGACCGTTTTGTGGAAGAATTGAGGTCTGAGATAGATTACGAAGATCGGCTGGATGTCCCTATGGACTATCCCATGTTCCAGCTTATTACAGAGAAGATGGTAAGCGATGAACTCCCAAAAGGCACGACGGATAGGAATGTGGCATTCTACAGTATCGACCCGGGAAGGAGGGTGATACATAAACTCAACGGTGACATTTCGTACTCGCACAATAAGTCGGTATGCACGGCTGACGACTTCGACAAAATCAGGCTTGTATGTAGCCTTTATGACCAGGGAAACCTAAGATATGTAGACGAACCGGTGCTCATTGTAAACAAGCGCTATTATCTGCCTACATACTTCACCCCTACCAAAGGTCCGATACTGATAGACATCAGCGAGAACGACCTGTATACCGTCATGACAGATATCGTGCTGCCCGAATATCTCGTGAACGAGCTGAACAAGCCGGAGTTCATCATGAAATATGTGGACGCTAATTACACAGAAATGAATAACGCGCAAAGAGCAGCAGATTTGCTTTATTCGACGATTAAGTTGCCCGAAGGCCTTAACTCCCTGAAGCGGCAGAAACAGTTAAACCTGTACGACCAGCAGATATACGTGAAAAAACTGGTGGGTGAATTCGGCTTCCAGCTCAACTCCGCCTACGACAATTCCAACTCCGATCTGCCCAAAGGTACAGTGTTGTACGATGACAAAGACGTAGAGTATGTCATACAGGAGAAGATAGGTGAGGGCGGATTCTCAAAGACCTATAAGGCCGGTAAACTGCAAACAAGAGAGGTCTCCGGCTTCGGAATGCCGGAGCAGGTGGTGGCGATAAAGGAGTTCTTCATCAAGGGCATACACCGCCGCAACGGTACCGAGGTGGAACTCATGCTTAATGATCACGGTGATGAGGCTAAAAAGGCCATGCGCAAGTTCTGGGACGAAGCCAAGAAAATCAGCAAACTGGCTGATTGTGACAACATCATATCCGTTTACAACGTATTCGACCAGAACGGCACGTGCTATTATTCCATGGAGTATGTCGATGGTCCCGACCTGGCTTACTATTGTGAGGAGAAGCCTTCGGGGCATCTGTCGTGCGACGAGGCGGTGCGCATCATCTTGGAATTGTGTTGCGCCGTAAAGGCATTGCACGACCGGCAGATGAATCATTTCGACATAAAACCGGAGAACATACTCATTGATTCCGGTGGCCACGTGAAACTCATCGACTTCGGTACGGCCTGCCAATTTGTTGCTGACAGCAGTACATCTACCATTCTGCCCGTCGAAAGTTCGGGCTACACACCACTGGAGCAGCGTACGCTGACCTCGTTCTCACCGCAGTCGGACATCTACGCCATTGGAGCCACGCTCTACAACATATTGACAGGTTGGAAGGTGCCCTCCGCTGCCGACCTGGCGCGGGACTTCAGTAAACTGAAGCGCCCGGACGATATAGACGACGGCATATGGAATGCCATTGTCATGGCAATGGCCCCCGATCCGGACAGTAGACCGCCCACGGTGGATGATTTCGTCCTGTTGCTGGAAGTCTGCATGCCCCTTAAAAAGGCTGTTCAGCTAGCATCTGAGAACTCTGTATATGATATTAATTTGCCGGAAGGGGAAGATTCCCAATTTTCGCACCGACAAATTAATAATGCACCTGTTATGAAAGAGAAAGAATCAGTTTACGGCTTAAGTTATCAGATGCACTCAGAGCATAAGTCCATACCGCAGGCACGTGAGAAGTATCGCAACAGTATTGTGGAGTTGTTGGAGGAGTTCGTGGCCTTCCAGAAGGAAAAGCCGAGTGAGGACGTCAGTGTAAACCTATTTCTCGACTACGATGCCTTCATCTATAAAAAAGGGGATTACCTGAGGGAAGACGACCTGCGCTTGAACATCTACAACGTAAAAATAAACAATGAGGTGTTCAGTAAGTACGCCAAGTGCCGCGCACTCTTCGAGGATAAGGTGGAGAGCAAGGTGCCGCAGATATTCGTCACAATAAACCAAGATGACGCCGACAAGGTGGAGAAAATGGCACGCTTGGCCGATGACTATTGCATATCATATGCCGTAGAGCATGGTTGCACCTCCAACAACAAGGATTACACCAAGATCGTGCTTTCGTTCGAAGACGATGTTGCCGCGGCTGCCGACTACATCTGCACCGCTGCCACACGCTTCCTCGGTGTGCTTGCCAATGCACCCGTGACGGGATCGATGTTTTCCTCCTGGTCTAAAAGGAAGGCGCGAAGGGAGTTCCGCAAATCCAATATGTATGGAGTTTTTTGGTTTATGAATGCACTGATATATGTAGCGATATACAAGCTGAAAAGAAAGATCTTCCGCATAAGATGACAGGATAGCAAAATTGGCAAATAACATATAACCGTATAAAGATAGTATAACCGCCCCAATACATCGAGTCGCCCTACCCTATAAGGGCTAATGCCATATAAAACCCTTCACTTGATACCGAACGTTTGCGGTGAGTCTTAAAATACACACATTTTACGGGCACTACCGGATAGTAACTCTCAGGACTACGCTACCATGCGTTTATCTGTGTACGAACGCTATCAACTGGAGTTTGGTTGTATTTGCGAATACAACCAAGCCTCAAAGTTTAAAAGCAGCATTTGCTAGAATGCTATTACGACATCCTTAAACATCATTGCTAGAACAAATATCATTTATTCTAACAATGATATAACATTTGAGAACCCTAATCAATCAACAGCATCATCCAATTTAGGCTTGATATTAATTGTTAATGATTGAATTGCAGAGTTACCCTTTCTTATGCCGGGAATATTGATTGAGAACCCTACAATGTCTTCATTTGCATCAAGTGCGTATCTTGTGGGGCGGTCAGGTTTAGAATCCTTGTCAATCACATAGATCACGATCTGTGGTGTTTTGAAAAGGTTGAGTTTCTCGCGCAAAGTATTCAGATCGGTCATATTGCTTTTGCCCCCCCTCATAGCAGCTAAAGTCAAAGCGTCATCCCTTTGAACGCTTATGTCTGACAAAAAGTCCTTGAAAGAACGAAGTACACCGATATTGATTATATCGTCTCCTCTGTCTTCGTATCGACGGGTTCGGTTTATCTTATTGACAGATATGCCTTCAGCGACCTGTCGTTCATGAGTCATATCGTCATGCTGCTTGCCGGCAAGAATGACATTCCAGTTGTCAAGCAATCCTTGACCGGTGACTTGTTCTAACCAGTTCATAAGGACCTGCAAATCATTAAAGCCTTTGAGTCTTTCAGAATACTTGTATCCGTTCAAGAATCCCTTAACCGTATCGAACGGAATATTTTTCCAGACTTTATTGTTTTCTGCATATGGGTTTTCGGCTACATCAGTTTCCGGAACTCCCAGTGATGCGATGAATACCGATAATAGATTTAAATTATCAGTCTGCATACGAGTGTTATTCGTGAAGACTCCAGTTTCCATGGTGTGGCCTGCAAAGTCATAAGTGGCTCCAACGGCATTTTGCATCTTGCCTTTCGCCACGATTGCAAGGAATTGGGTGGAAGGTGATGTCATAATCTTCGGACCGCATTCCGAAGGGCTCTGACCGATTTCTCCCATGAATTTTATCTCATCCCGGAGCTTCTGATCCATTTCGGCCATGAAGCAGAACTGATCTCTGACCTTCAATGACAGCCAGATTCGGGGTATCAGTTCATAGCCCTTTCTATAACCGAACCATCGTCCCATCTGCATGAGGGTATCCGCACAGCGGGCAGGTCTGAGAAAGTAGGTTGAAACCAGTCCCTCCAAAGTCAGACCTCTGGAAAGAGTGTTTCCGCCAATAACCAGAAACGCAGGCGCATCGCAAGGCATCTCCCTGCTTTCCGGATACAACAGTCGGGAAGACTCCCCTTGATTATCGCTGTTGTCCACACAAAGGTGGATTCCTGTGTTGTAAATTCTCTGGTTGTTGTCCGAATTTATCTCGAGTCGGGTCAATCCGGCAGCAACAAGTTCTTTTATATAAGGAGCTAATTCATTGAAGTCCGGGTAGTCATTGATACCGGAGATATTAGCATAAGTTGGGTATTGGTTCATGAAATCCTCTTTGCTGAAAGCCTTCGTTTCATGTTCCCAAATCCTTTTACATTCCGCAATGATATTTTCTTTGCTTTTCGAGCTGAAGAATCTTCGTATGGCATTTTCCATCTGAATATGAGCACTTGTTAATCTGCTGGTATGAACAAGCATACTGACTGGTTTCTTATATTTGCTATATCGCATGTAGGCCACTCCACATATAAACCAGTAGATTGCCTCAGTCAAACTATCTGGTATCTTTATTTCATTCCCTTTTTGAATGCTTTCTACGGCTGCAATCTCATCGTTGTGTATCGGACGTACTATATTCAGGCCAGAGAATGATGTAGAATCCTCATCGTCGCTCTCATAGCCGAAAATCTGTTGAGGACCGAAATATTCGTCAGAAACAGATAGTGTAGCAATAAAGTTGGCCGGGTAAAGCGATTCCTTCCCTGGAGTTTCATTGAGCACATTGGCATAAGGCGTGGCTGTATATCCTATATAATTGACAGCCTGAAAGTTACTTACCGCATTTTCCCCTTTAGCATCTCTATTGTTCACAAGACTCAAAATAAGTTGGTTTATTTTAGTTCGTTCCATTGTAGACGTATTAATGCTGGCCTGGTCTGCTTCATCGTCAATGATCAGCATGCGGATATTTCCCCTATTGCTCTTATCGCTGTTAAACCATCCAATCAAGTTCTTTAGTCGAGTCGCGTTTTTCAAACATACAGCTAGATAACGTATATTGCTTCCCTCTTTAAATTTTTTATCTACTAACCTTTTTCCATATTCGTCCATTGGGAGAGGATTGTCTATGGCTTCCCAACTGATGTTGCTGCCCCTTGAGTTCAAATCTTGCACAAGTCTTCCCAAAGTCTGAACCCTTAGGTTTTCCATAATGCCAGACAGCACGACAAACATATTCCAGCCGGCATCTGCAGCCATTGCCATGAGTGCTGCCATGTTTGCAGTTTTACCCGACTGGACATTACCGATCACCAAACCTTTAATGGCTCCACTTTCCCGGGTGTCTCTGCTCAGTTGACGAAGGATCTTAGTATTTGCGTCTTCCATCACCTTTACCGTATCCTCACTGAAACCTTTGTCCTTCAAAAGGAGTTTTCTGTAGCTTTGCCAAACAGAATCCTCGTCAATGGATACCTGTATCAGATTCTGTTCATTGCTACCATGAATAACCGTAGCTCCTTTGGCATCAATCAATCTTTCCAGTCTTTCCTCTTCTGCACGTTGCTTATCAACTATCTGATACCATTCTTCCACAGTCAGTTCGGGCCAGTACATATCTTCGAAGGCAGATTTCAGAAACCCCATAAGCCCATGCTCTGATTCTTTTCCTGCGTAGCGCAATGCTTCCCAAGACTTACCTCTATTGCGACTATTTTTTATCCATCTTTCTATTTCGTTCATAGCACTTAAATATATTATAATTAAACATTATCAGAATACATTTTACATAGGTAGACATTGTATATTCAAGCTTACTTTTAAACATAAACCTATTATTTTCAAATATTTCATTGCTTCCTTGGCTGTGTAAGGCAACTCAACATATAGGGTCTCATCGAGCTTGAACCGGTTTCCATCGTTATTGGTCGTAGAAAAAAGATCTCTATACTTGCTGACAATAATATTAACCGAGGCTGCTGATACTTTGCGCGGCCCTAATCTGTAGATGCAGTCTACAAATACCTGCCGGTAACTCTCATGATCGATGACAGCACCATCTGGCATTGTCACAACGAGACGGTTCTTACGTCGTGTTACCCCTTCTATCCGAGGGTCTGCCTCTCCTTTGAACTTGCCAATCTCAATCTTCATGCCGATATTGAACTGATTGTTGATATTGATGAGCTGATTGGTCTTCTCGCGTGTATCAGACTGATTAAAGTAGTACCATCCAGGAATTATCTCTCTGACGTATTGTTTTATTTCAGAGTTGTACGATTGAGAAACAACGCGATTCTTGCCGCGCATTAATGTAATGGAGGGAAATCGTTCTACTCCAATTTTTCTAAGTACAGCCAAAACAGTGTTAACGGGTGACTTATAACAGTATTCTGTTCCATCTGAAAAAGTAACTTTAATGATATCAGCCATAGTGTATTAATTTAATATTTAATTTAATACTTCTCTAGTAAGAGTGTCGTTTCATGATACGTCTGCAACCTTCACTTGCTAGAGGAGTAATTTGAATATGATGCAAAGCTAATTTTTTATTTCGAGAGCCACCATTAATTTCATTAATCATTTTCGTGAGAATGTAATACCAAACATATTTATTACCCAGATTTTTGTGTAAGTCGCTAATTCTTGGCAGGATAAGACAACTTTTGGACAAAAGAATTGGATTTCAAAGACTTTGTTATTGTTAAACAAACGAACGACTAGAAATTAGACAATCTCAACTCTCATTGCAAATTATAACAGTCAAGATTGTATTTGTACATTCAAATATGTAAATTAGTGCCTAAAAATTAATGCTTATGGAAAATAATAAATTAAAAGACCGTATAAGAGGTTCATTAATAGGTGGAGCTATAGGAGATGCTTTAGGTTATCCTGTAGAATTTATATATTCTTATAGCGAATTACAAAAAATGTATGGCGAAAACGGTATCACAAGATTTGATAAAACCCAATGGTGGACAGAAGATACTAAAAACAATGACATTGCTATTATATCCGATGATACACAGATGACATTGTTTACAGCATGCGGCATCCTGAATTCCGTAAAGAATAAATCACTAGTCATGCCATCCATATGCGAAGCTTATATAGAATGGCTGTTAACACAAATTGAAATGAAAAAGGAAGGATTGAATCAATGTTGGATTAGTGAACTTCCGGAAATGAATTCTCACAGAGCCCCTGGTGTCACCTGTATCTCAGCTTTAAACAATATCCTGATGGGACGTGAACCACAGAATGACAGTAAAGGTTGCGGTGGTGTCATGCGTATATCTCCCATACCTCTTTATGGGGCAATAGATAATCGTATGGATATAACAGAGGTGTGCCGTTTAGCTGCCGAAGCATCAAAGCTAACACATAAGCATCCACTAGGCTATATTTCTTCTGCATTCCTGTCCTATATCATTTATCGGTTGATGCAAGATAGACATCCTAATCGTGATTCCATCAAGGCATTTATTTACGAAGGCCTCAAGAAGGTAGAAGAAATGTATCCTGAGAATTTAGAAGATGTAAATCTATTCGTTCGGTTGATAGAAGATGCCGTAACTTATTCTGAGAGTCCAACAAATGATGTCCTAATAATCGAGGATAAGTTAGGCGGTGGATGGGTGGCTGAGGAAACGGTTGCTATTGCTGTCTACTGTTCCCTTGCCCATTTTAATAATTTTGAAAAAGCCATGGTTGCGGCAGTAAATCATGGCGGCGACAGTGATTCTACTGGTGCGGTAACAGGGAATCTTCTTGGTGCAGCAATCGGCTACGAAGCGTTACCTGCCTTCTATAAAGAAGACCTGGAATTGCATGATATTATTCTGCATATTGCAGATGATCTTTATAATGGTAAAGAAACAGAGTACAAACGATAGAATACGATTGCATCTATGTCATCAAGTGATAAGCGTTCAATGAGTGCAGGTTTTGAAACCTAAAATATAACCATAGCGACTGTTACTATTAGGCGTATAGTAACAGTCGCTATGGTTGTAATCGAAACTAGGTTGCGGTGGTATCGGTGCTGGAGTTTTCGTTCTGCTTAATCAGACAGAGTTCAAACATTGTGTCTTATACCCTGCCAGCTAAAATCTGAGCTGATAGCTTTATAATATAACAAGACTGCCGAGCCACACAATAGCGGAGAATCCAATATATGCCAAGAAACCGAGTATAATTGTAAATATGACTCCAAGTATTGTGCCATATATTATTGCTACTATAGATTTGAAAATATAGCCCAAAAATGAATTGGCATGTACGATAGCATCGTCTTCATCATACGTAATGTAACCGTCTAAAAACTTTCTTGTAAATTTCATGTCATTAATCTTTAAGAAAAAGTTAGCAATAATATTTTTAGGTCTGTCAATCAGGCAGATCTATTGGTTGCTTTACCTTTGAATCCTTGTATAAAACCTATAATGAAATTAGGTACAAAAACAATGGTGTAAATAAAAATTACAACTACTTTCTTAAGGCACTTCTTCAAAACATTCTTCATAAGTTTATTATTTTTACGATTCATAACTTCTTTTCCGCAAAAATAGAAGATTTATTTCCCGTATGCCATTAATTTCATACACCTAAGAGCTATAGACGGTATAATCCATTATATATTAAGTAGTTCCATAAATTCAGAAATAGATTGGGGCCGTTCGGCCGGGTTAAGTCGAATGGATTTACTGATGGCACGCCATGTAGTGTCTGATATGTCATCAGGACAGGCTTCGTTTTGTTGGTCATTGGTTGCAGAAGGCGTATCTCCTACCAATATATAATATAAGGTGGCCCCTAAAGAATAGACGTCGACTGTAGGGGAAAAATCCCTTACACCTTGTATTTCAGGAGGTGTAAAACCTCTACTGCGTACCAAGAGTAAGCTCGTCTCATTTGTTTTATCCTCACGGAATAAATGAGCTGAGCCGAAATCAATTAACACAGCGCGATTATCATTATCTTCGTCAATCATGATATTCGAAGGTTTAACATCCAGATGGTTCATATGGTTCTGGTGCATTATGTCCAATGCGGAAGCTACTTGGGAAATGATTTTTAGTGCCTCTTCCTCTTTCAAGGTGCGCGTTTCCGTTTGCTCCACATATTCTTCCAAAGTGCATCCCTCAATGTATTCCATGACATAATAGCACGTATTATGTTCATCAAAGGCGTCATATACATTTATTATGTGCGGTGAATCTGTAAATTCCTTTATTCTATTGGCTTCATCCATAAAGTTATGGATACCCTTGCTTATTTCTTTTGCATGATCCAGTGGGGTTAAAACATCCAGAGTATTTTCATCACGCTTTTGGATATTGTTTAAAAAGAATTCTTTTATGGCAACCTGGGTCTTGATGGTCTTTTTATCGTTTTGAAGATGCCATACAGCCCTATACGTTTTGCCAAACCCTCCTGACGAAAGGCCTGACTTTATTTGGTATGTATGTCCCTTTAGCCAACTCCCTTCAGGTAGAAAAGAGGCTCTGCTTTGAACCAGCAGGTCAGGGTCATATCCATAAGACAATATTTCTTTTCGTATTCTTTCCCGTTTTTCTTCTTCATACAATATCTTTTGGCGCTCTACAGTTGTTTCATTGTCGGGTACCAATATGTATAGTGAAAGGAACATATTTATTGCATCTTCAGGAGAGTCATAGTAATTGAAAAGATTCAATGGGAAAATCTGCTTGACAAAGTAATCTTTTTGCAGTTCGTTTACAACGATAGTGGCTGTCAATCATATCCTTGTTTATGTCAAAGGTTTCTCCCAAGTTATAATGTGGTTGCTGATTTTCAGCAATTCTGAAGAGACATGGCTTATATTCGTTCTTGTTGCTCAAATTAATAACCAGTAAATCTTCACCTTTTTCATTTGCGTGAACAATATATGGATTTTTTAAAGGATTATATCTTGACCATTGTGGGTAAACAAGCATTGAAGTTGAATAATCCAACGGGTGATAAGTCAATATATCTTTTAATTGCACGAGTTTCATGCCTTTTTTTGCAATAGGACGATGTTTTATTCGTAGTGTATCAGCTAAGTCTAAACGATAATCATCTTCCTTTAGTCTCTCTATGTCTAATAGATAGTTTCTTGAACTATCTGATATGCTGTTTTGTAAGCCTTCAAGATCTACGGGGATGTCGTGTACATCTACAAGTTTTATCCTACTACCCCACTCCTTTCCTTTGTCCATGAGAAGTATGGATCTATTTCCTTGAAGAAAAATAATCTTGTCAATGCATCCACTTTCTATAAGATGTTCTTTTGCTTTTTTATATACATTATAATGCCAAAAGCCGTTTGAAATGATACAGGCTGCCATTCCATGATTATCCATGCGGTCAAGCAAGTCAGTAAAGACTTTTTGATAGTGAGATCTGATACTGGCTTTAATGGCCATACTGCTTAATATACCATTCCGTGATTTCGATGAGACCGCATCACTCCAAATAAGAAACTTGTAGTTTTCTACTTCCGGAAACTCCTCCGGATAGATGAAATGCGTGGCAGGACTGTGGGCCCAAAGCAATTTGGACAGATGAAAACGGAATTCGTCACTGCTTCCACCTATATAGGTACAGTTCTCCGGTATGTATGAAGGTAGATCGAAAAATCCCAATGAAGGGTTGAATATTCTGTCATTGGGCTTCATCCAGTTGAGAATGAATTGCAGAATGACTATTCCGTCATTCATGTCAAACTGGCTACGGGTAGAGAAATATCTTGAAATCTGTTCATCGTGGAGCAGATACTCACACAAGTTCTGGTAGCATTCCTTTCCGGCTTTTTCGTGCAGTCTGCACATGATATAAGCAATGTTCTTTTCTTCTTCCAACAGTCTGCCGGTTATTTCTACATTAAATAATAAATATTGGTCTCTTAAAGACTTGAAATACAGTGCAGAATCAACGTGACTAAGATCCGTGTAGACATTGTTTGCTGACAGCTGGGTATATGCATCCTTCAGCCTGCCTTCATATGCTAAATACCACATAAAAATAATATAAGCAAAAGCTTCTTTTTTCCGTTCTGTATTGTACAAGTAGGAATCTATATGATTCCATAATTGTGAAATCAGATCTTGAATGTGAATATCATCTAAGAGGTACTTTATTTCTTTGTCCGCCATAGCTTTTCATTTATTTGGAGTGATCACTGCGAAGTTACAATTTAATTTATGAATATCGGTTTAAAAGGAGCTGTTTGTAAACAAATAGTTTGGCGTGTATGAAATTAATGGCATTTCACAATCCTGATATTTACTTTTGCAGCGAATAATTCACATGTTTAACTTTAAAATGTAAAGGTATGACAAGAAGTAGATTTGAAGTAATTTATGAGGCAGGGAGCAGATGTACCACAATTCTGATGCTTTATGGAGGAAGTGAAAGTGAGGCAAAGGCAGAATTGTATAGAAGAGGTGTACCTCGCAATAGAGAGATCATTATCCTGAGCATCAGACCCTGCTAACGTAGCGTTTCAGGAGAGTCTGTAATAACTCTCCTTCTTTATTACAAAGCCTTGTTTTTGACAGACAAGGCTTTGTTTTGACTTCTATGTTTTGTATATTTAGCGCATCAGATCAATCTTATCATGAAATGAAGAAAAAAGATATTATATTGGGACAGGTCGAAACCTACCAAGCTTCCTCAGTAGTCTGGAGTTTCAAACATGTGGATGATATAGTCCATGGCATTAATCTGAAGTTAAGCAATATGGTTGGCGGCTTTCCTTTTGAATACGCAGGAATGGTGTGGAAAGACAGTGAACGGTTATATCTATGTGGTGAATTCTCTCTAGATGAAGATGATCATAGGAAAATACAGAATCTAATTCTTTCTGCTAAAAGCGGATATGCGGCGAAACGCTTCTATAAGACTCCGAACAAGAAACTGGTTAGAAGAGATTTCGATGAGTTTAAACTTCAATGGATGCTGCATTGTGTGTGGGAGAAATGTAAGGGCAATGAAGACTTCCGGAATTTATTGCTCTCTATTCCTTCGGACGTGATTCTTGTGGAAAAATACTACGACAGACAATGGAGGAAGTGCCGAGATTTGGGGATGCAGAAACAAGGAACTAGTCAATAAACGTAAGGCTGTTGAGAAGCTGCTTAGAGAACAGCATCAGGACAAGACTAAAAAGGAAATCGAGTACCTGGTAAATGTCGAGACGAACAAGATTGATGATATAGGAGAATGGCGTGGACAAAAAATATCGGCAAGATTCTCATGATATGCAAACAATGCCTAGAGGACGGAAGTGTACCAGATATATACTATGAACTCTTGAACCGAAAAAACATCTATTTATTGGGTAATCTCCTCAGCTTTTAGGAACAAGGGGGCTAATTGTTCTTTCATATTGTATGATAATGAAAATTTTGTATGTAGTCTAAAATAAAATATGATGAAGGATAGAATTGATATTAGTGAAAAAAATTTAATTATTCGTGAAGCTTTAAAAAAATTTGCCTGTGAAGTGTTAGGTCGTGCTCCTAAAACAGCCAAAGATTATACGGAATCTATGGAACGTTATCTTCCTCGTTTTATGGAAAGTAATATGGGAGTCGTAATTAGCTCCATTTACGATATTCTTGATTTGAACCAACTACAGAATATTTATGATCGAATAAGAAATAATCGTGAGTGGATGTCATATAATACACATGCTCATGCTTCTACTTTTACAAGTGGACTGAAATGCTATATGCAGTTTATACAATCTGATTATTATCCCGTAAAAGAAAAGTCACTAAATTCTTTTGATGGTATTGTTGACGATGGTTTGGCCACTGAAGATTTTGGCTTGCATACAGAAGGAAGTGCTTTCGTCAATCATTGTATCGGGTATGAAAGAAATAGAAAAGCCCGTCAAGAGTGCCTTGAATATTATGGTTATAAATGTGTGGTCTGTGGCTTTGATTTTGAAAAGGAATATGGCTCAATTGGACATGAATTTATTGAGGTGCATCACATCGTACCGGTTTCAGCAATTGGAAAAAAGTATGTAGTAAATCCGGTTCTTGACCTTCGTCCACTTTGCTCTAATTGTCATTCTATGATTCATCGAAATTCAGAAGTTTTGACCATTGATGAATTGATAAAGAAGAGAAAAGATGCTTTGAAGAATAAGTGATACGGATAATGAATATTATTTATAATTTAAACGTTGAAGAATATGTTGACAAAAGAAGATATTAGCAGAATTTCAGGCGTCGACCTGGAACTGCTTGATGGTTATAGGGAGATTGTGGAATTGAGTGGTGAGGAAGTGGATGCCTTGCCCGGTGGTCTGAATTTTCTGGCATTATCCTTACTGAATTGTTCCTCATTGACGGAACTGCCTGAAGATTTGCCTATTCAATACCTGTCCGCTATGGGTTGCCCTAACCTGAAGCGATTGCCGGAAAATATGAAACTGGGTGCTCTGTATCTGTTTGGTTCAGACATAGAGGCCATACCGGAAAAATCCACTTGCTTCTACGTTCTTGTATTGATCGAATGCACCCACATCAAGCGCTTGCCTGCATGTTGCAAGGCCATAACCAAGGACTTTACGATAGAGGACTGTCCCAATTTGGCTTCACTTCCCGAACTGGAGGTGGTGCATGGAGACTTTAATCTGAGAAACACGCGGGTGACATCTCTTCCCGAACACCTTAAGGTTGGCAGCAATCTGTGGATTTTTGACACGCCCATGGAAACCCTACCGGCTCATATCCGGGTTGGAAAAGACATCATCTTGAGCGGATGCAAGAACTTGAAGTCTTTGCCGGATGGACTTATGGTTAACGGTGACCTGGATTTGTCGGAAACATCTGTCTGCGAGCTGCCCAAAGGTCTGATTGTTAAGGGAAATCTGATCTTGACTGATACCCCAGTCTCTTTATTGCCGGAGGATCTGATTGTTGGAGGAGAAGTCGTTGCTGCGGACGACGTGTTGCATGATGTCACCATTAATCACGAGGTGCCGGACAACCTGACGGAACGGATCTGGGAAGGAAGCGGCTACATCTATGCCAACGAGCAACTATATCGGATCATGGCCAAAGAGGAAAGGCATTATAAGGTGATCGCCCCGTCGCTGGATGTTTACTTCATCTTATATGGATCGGACAATCTGGTGGAACAGAGCATTCTCTGTTTGGTGCCGGACAACAATCCCAAAAGTCACGCTTTCGGCATCGGAAAGAGTGTGTCGGAGGCATGTATTGATTTAATTTTAAAAACAGCAGATAGTTTATAATGACTAAAGAAGATATTTGTAAATTAGCAAGCATATCCATGGAGGACTTGGATCTGTATCCATCCATGGATCTAGCCGGACCTGCCATCGATAGTTTGCCGGACGGGATTGACTTCCATATTCTAAACATTAATAATTGTCCCAATCTGATAAGCCTACCCGACAACCTTAAGTGCACGGTTCTGAATATTACTGACTGTCCAAAGTTAGAGAGAATGCCAAACAATTTTCAAGGTGAAGTGCTGGTGATTGATAATTGCCCTAGACTTGCTTGCTTACCTGCGTTAAACGGGGTCATTCAGCTTGAAATCAGACATTGTCCCAATCTAACACAGTTGCCCGATGGACTGGAACTATCTTTCTTGTGTATTGATGATTCCAATATAGAAGTGTTGCCTGAGGATTGTTTCTTTTATCAGGATTTGTCGCTGATAAATTGCCCTTACTTGAAAAAGTTACCAGATTGCTGCATCGCTTTTTCGGGGGATGTGAACTTATATAATTGTAGCTCGCTTTCTGTCCTTCCAGATATTAAAGTAGTCTTCGGAAATCTGAATATTATGGGAAGCCCAATAAAGAATCTTCCCAAAAACATTAAGATTGGAGGAAGCTTGGTGGCTAGAGACAGTAAACTCGAAAAACTTCCGGAGGGTATTCGCATTGGTGAATACATAGATTTGGGCAATTGCAGCAGTCTTCGGTCATTACCTGATAGTTTGATAGTGAATGGTTGTCTGAATCTGGCGGGAACACCAATTAAACAGTTGCCTGATCGGTTGATGGTTAGTGGCAACCTGAACATCTTGTCTACAAATATAGAGAGCTTGCCTGATGATTTGCAGGTAAAGGGAAGAGTCAGTGGTAGTAAAAGGCTATTGGATACTTATGAAATTAATGATGATATTCCAAACGATTTACCATTCTATATCTGGAAAGACAGTCCTTATGTATATTATAGTAATCGGCTCTACAGAATTATAGCTTCTGACCAATATAGTTGGAGAGTGCTTGATGCAGAGGTGGCCGTTCGTATCATGCTTGATATGGGGTTACGTAATGATTATGATATAGATGATGGAGTTTCTTACATTGTAATGGATGTTGACCATCATTATGGTGATGGACCTACAACCAATGATGCTTTTAGAAGAATGGAAGAAAGAAGATTGAATGATATTACATACATGAAAAAGTATAATCAACTTTGAGTAGGATGAATAGCATACAGACAGAGGGTGTATCGAAATGAAAATTTTCGAAACGCCCTCTTCCCTTTATCTTTTACCCCAAATTGCTGCGTCTTTGTGGTCTGCGTCATGAACAATCTGCCAAAGCCTGGACTGATGAGCCAGGTCAAGATCATGCTGGGCATAATCGGATGTATGATGCAAAACTCTCATATGCCAGCGTATGGCTCTCCGCTCATCGTCCGTGAGCTTGAAGTGGCATACCTTTTCCAGGAGCTTTACTGAACGGTTACCATGGCCTGGTATATGCACTTTTCTTGAACCGGGTTTTCCGTTTGGGTTGAATACCAGCATTCCTGCCTTGCAGATATCATGCAGAATAGCAGCTATAATCACACTGTCCTGAGGTAGCCCTTCGGAGTGTTTTTGGGCTATCTTGTAAACACCTAAACAATGCTGGGCCAAACCGCCGTGCCAATTGTGATGACGGTCTCTCGACGAGTCGATTATAAAGAAATTGCTTTTGAACAAGTATTTTATAACATTCTCAATGCCTTCTCTTTGGGTGCTGCACAACAATAAGATGATTTCTTTCTGGTTAGATTTTATTTGTTCATTTGATAACATGAAAAATTATTTTTTTAGTCGTTGAATAAAGTCTAATGCATCGGCAGGCAGATGGTAATCCAGTCTTTTGTTTTCGCGAAGCTCCATGAGCAGGCGTCCCTGCAGGTTGGGTCCCGTGTAATGGTCTTCACAAAGTTTCGTGCCCCATGTGTCCGCATTCTTTTTCCGGAAGTAAGTCTGGTCCTCTACTATGAATTTGTCTCCGCTTTCCTCCAGCAGTTGCCGGAAGTTTTCATTCTGTTCGTACTTCTGTTGGAGACAGAATTTCATGGCATCCACAATCATGCTGCCCCAGTCGGGTCGGCGATGAGTCTTCTGCCATTTCATGGCTGTCATTTTAGGATTACGAGCCTGAAAGACTGCTCTGACCGCTTCTTCTTCCTTGAACTTCATCAACTGAAATAATTGCTCTGCAGACTTGAATGTCACCCCATAAAGTACTATAGGAGTATGCGCAAAGTTACAGAATAGCCCCCATTCTTCAGCCACTTTATGTATGGTAATACATTGTGCGGCAGGATAAGTCTCAATGGAATAGTATTGTGGATAATATTCCTGTATGAAAGGAGCGATGCTATAAAAACTCATATTGATAATCGTTATTTCTGAAATTGATCTTTGTTTATCTGTTCTACTTTCTGGATTTGTATCTTGCTTTCATCGAAAATGGCCCGATTAGTTCCAGCTTCCGGCTTGTTCCAATTGTATGGCCACACGATGCATACCACACCAATGCTGTCCAGAAATTCAGCTGCGGCTTTTTCTCCCAAGAAATCAGTTTTCCCTGTCAGCCTTTTGGCCAGAAACTTCCGGAAGAATTTGCCGTCTTGCCGCTCTTTCTCCGGAATCTTGAAACCCAGCTTCTCTTCTGCGTGGCGTATGATTTCAGGATGAACACACTGCTTGAAGGCTATGTAGTTTCCTTCTTTCAGCTCGGGCACCTCTACGGTATAAACATAGAGGTCTGTTGCCTCTTTGTTGACCGAAGCATAATGCACTGCCGAACTGTAGTGGGATGTGACGTACACGCCGTAACCAAACTTGATCTTGCCATTACCCTCAAGAGCATGTAACAAATCAAAATGCTCAAACAGAGTGTTCGAGCCATGATAGAATATCTCCATAGCCGTGATCAGTCTTTAGGCAGATTTATAATATGTTTTTCGTTAATCAGATGGTCTTTTGCCGAGTTGTAGTGTCCGATGAATTTGTCGTTTCTCTTGACCTCCCATCCAAGCAACGGTTCTCCTACTTTAATGAAAGGCACATGCACCAGGTCGCCAGATTCGAACTTCGTGTTGCTTGTTTTCTTTACCCGAAAGTTATAATGGGTATCTCCCCGGTACACTAAACTCAGTTTCCGATCCGGCCCATACTGGATTTCCAGGGTATCGCCCGGGACCATCTTGCTTTCGTCCACTTGGGGTACAATCTCCGAGACGGCTCTTTTTTGTCCGGGCTTCATCGTATCTTTTTGGGCTTCCAACTCGCTCCAGCTTTCGCATCCCAAGAACTCGGCAATAATTTGACAAGTAGTGTCCGACGATTCATAGGGCTCTCCCGTCTTGTGGTTTACCAATCTCTCAAATACTCTTTTCCAGGTATTGATGTGAAGTGGTTCAGTTTCTGTAACTTCAGCCACATGATTACTAAATAATGTACACTCATTATCATTGATTGGAGCTTCAGTCTTTATTCTTGTAGGGCTACCCTTCATGTCGAAGTTAAACTGCTCGATGAGTAACCTCTGGATCTCCTTGGGAACGCGATGTGTCATGTTTGTCTGATTTATAATTAACGTCTATAAAGGTACGAAAAAAAAAGTGACCTTTAATATATTGAAAGGTCTTTAAATTCGGATCGGGGATGATTTTTTCAAGGTAATCAGTCATCCACACCAAAACTCAAACAGTATGTACAGTCGAATGTGTCCTCATCTTCATCCGGAATGAAGCCCCCTTCATCGCTGATATGGCCCCATTGTCCGTTCAGGTTTGCGTGTACATAATCCTGCTCATCTTCTGTCAGTTCATTGTATATAGGAGGAACATATAATCCCCAACAAGTTACGAGACCAGATTTACCTTCCTTCTCAAAAACGATAATACCGTTAGAAATTCCATAAATAACATCCATCTCACAAGGTACAAGCTCTTGCCCTTTGGCCGTCAACAGGCCAAAAGATCTTTTACCATTCGACTCTTTGCAACAAGTATAAAAGCTGGTATAGTGCTTGCACTCTATCAGGTCGTACTTGAAGTCACAGAGGGGTGTACCCTTGCCGTCGGTAGTAACCAAGGCAAACTTCCCTTCCTCGTTTTGAGCAGCTACAGGTTCATCACGCTTGATGGTATAGCTATAGAGTTCCGAGTAGTTGCGGTAGATGGCAGGAACTCGTATCTTCCCGGTAATGTCCTTTACTCCCAATTTGCCGTTTTCTTCATAAGTGTAGTCAAAGAGATTGTACTCTTCTTCTATCTTATAGTATTCCTCCTGAAGCTTGTTGGCTTCATCATATTTATCTTCTGCTAAATATTTGCAAACAAAGTCTAATGTGTCATTAAGACGTTTAATGATTTCGGGTGTTACTTCTTTCTTCATATCTGTAATTTTTTTGTGTGATGCAAAGATAGATAAGAATGAAAAAATAGGCCATTAATTTCATACACGGGTATGAATATCACTTTAATGAGTTGTTACAAACAGAATCTTTGAAATAGTGAAAGACACTATCCAAACTTTAGATTATTTATTATCAGAGAGGTATATTGCAATATGGTACTAGTTCAGTGCTATGGTCACAATAACTTAATAAATTCATCAACACAAGATGGCCGTTTATTCAAATCTGGATTCATAGCACTAACAATGGCATGCCATACTTTGTCATTTATATTATCTGTTCTTTTAAGCAATTTAAAATTCCTGCATAATTCGAAAGATGAAGGAACTTCATATCCGGTTAATATATTATATAAGGTAGCACCGATTGAATAAATGTCCGACTGCGGAGTAAACGATGTTATCCGACCTAATTCTATTGGACTATAACCATTACTCACCACGGGTAATACAGTTGACCGCTCGCCATCGGAAATGAATTGGCAAGCAGTACCAAAATCAATAAGTTTTACTTGTCCGGTTTTGTCTATAAGTATATTCTCTGGTTTGATATCAAAATGATTCATGTGTATTTTGTGCATAGCATTGACAGCACTGCATACATCTAAAATAACTCTTAGTGCTTCTTCCTGTTCTAAACAGCCATTAGGTTTGAATTCACAGAAATAGGCCAGATCATTTCCATCAATATATTCCATAGAGTAATAGCAAGTTCCATTTTCATCGAAAATATCATATATTGATATTATATTAGCGCAATCATTTAATTTTTTTATTTTACTGGCTTCATCCCAGAATTTTTCCAATGCCTTTTTAGCCATATTTACATTGTCATCTATAGAAACTTCAACACTGTTGTTATTTCTATGATGTATTCTTTTAATGAAAAATTCTTTGATTACTACATTTGCTGACATGGCTATACCAGATGCGTCAGCTGGCAATAGTATTATAGCCTTATAAGTCTTCGAAAATCCACCTTCACCTATTTTGGAGTCAATAATATATTTCCCATTATATAAGGTAGTTCCTTGGGGAAGGTCTGACTTTGTATTGTTGAATGAAGAAGATATTTCAATATCAAAATCCTTTATCAGTTTATTGATATAAATTTGTTTGTCATATCTATAAATTTGCTTTTGTCTTTCCAGGGAATTTTCATTATTGGGAAGGTATATATCTGATTGCAAGAATAAAAACTGATTATCAATATTATAGTTGATATTTTTCTTAATAAACGATGGTTTACTCAATTCGTTTACAACGATATTCAGGAGAAACTATTTCAGTGTTTACTCTATACAAATAATTCTCACTAATATCAATTAGAATAGGACCGTTTACCGGATTAAAAAAAGTAGGTAAATAATGTCTCTTATTTATTATCAATACAGGTTCGTCAATAAACCTTATGCTGCCATTATCATAAGTACTTCCGGATATAGCAATCTTATTAAAATCATCAGCTGTACATATCGTTTTATGATGTGAGTACAATAAATCTTTGTCGAACTTATGAGTAATTCTTTTTCCTTGGTCGATGTTATAAAATGATGCACATTTTGTTTTAGAACTATCACTGATTTCAGGTAGTGTTCGTATATCCTGACGTTGAGCTATAAGGTTGTATAGATAATATCGCTTAAAATTTTTCCGTTCATTCTTATCGCTGATGTTGTTTAAATAGAATTTGTTTAGGAACTTATTCTTATAAATTATATAATTGTCGGTTAAACGCAATTTTTTCCTTATATCTAAAGTGTGAGAATAATCAATAAATAATGTTGCAAAATCAAATTCGTATACATTATAAGTCAATAAATTATCTTCTTCTGTCAAGTCTATGCAAACTATACATTTATCGTTAAAAAGATTAATTATTTTTGTTTCATATTCATTGTTCAAGCTAATGCCTGCACATTTTATAAGCCTATTTCCCAATATATCATTGAGGTTGGTTAATATGTAAATAGCCTTGAGGCCATTATCAATTAAATATTTAACGGAAATTGAATACTTTTTGATTTTTTCCTTATCCCAAATATCACAGTAAAGCATATTTATAAACAAACAATCTGAATTAATACTTTCTAGTTCAGAGAATGAATATAACTTTACATTATAATTGCGTACGTAACTGATAATATCTTTGAATAATTCTATTTCATATTGATCGTCAAGTAATACATTATTTCTATAATTAGAAATTGGAAATATTGGGGCAAGAACAGTCATATCACCAATATAAGCAATCGACAACCCTTTATCAGATTCATCCTTTATGAAGGATGAAATCGCATCGTATTCTTTACATATTAAACCTTTATCATTGTAAATTCCCAATATGACTGAAGACAGATAGTATGCACGGAATGTTTTTAATAGTGTACTTTTAAAATAACCAGCTGATTCTTTTATTTTGTCTAAAACATCAAAAATCGAATTGTTATAATAGACTTTTATTTTCTCTATCTTATTTTCTATATCTGATTTTTTTTCTTGTATTGAGACATAGCAGATATCTTCCTATAAGAAGTTTATTATAGAAATGTTTAATATAAATATCATGTGATCTTTCTGGATCTAACTCTTGTTCACTTTTACAAACTATATCTATAGAATGGAAAAGTTTATTAAGTTGTTCAATCCATTTTTCTACAATAATGTCATAATTCATAATCTTAAAATTTTATTCATGCGAATTCTATTTTTTACAAATTCTTACATCAGATATCACATGTCCGCTTGCCGCTATGTAGTGTCCTAAGTTTTTTCCTTGACGCCAAATGTCAAATGCGGCAAATTCAAATCCAAGCAGAAAAGATTTGATTGTAATTTCATCGCCATTACGTAAATCAGAATTTACTGTTGAAAGGACTTTATATCTGTCGTTACCCAATACTTTTAATCTAATCTCACGGTCTGGTGTGTACCTTACAATAAATTCTTTGCCTTTATCAAGAGACTTTATCTCAGTATAATTTTCATCTAATATTGACACATTCCTTCTACGAATTATACGGTTATATTTTCGAGAAATATTGTATATTTCATCGATATTATTAACCAGATCATCCCAATCGTCAAAACCAAGAAAATCAGAAACAGCATTCTTTGTAGTTTCACTCAAATCTCTTGATCCTTTTCCCCAATGGTCAAAAAGACTTTTTAGAGTATTAATGTTTAACTCCGTTTTTTCCTTTGATTTTTTACATATCAAAATAGATATCTTTTCATATTCCTTGTCTTTTTTAGGAAAATGGTCCATATTAGCCCCCATACAGATGAGTTCTCTTATTTTCTGTAACATAGTTCTATATAACATTATAACAATCATTGCAAAGTTAATGATTAATACGATTGTTTTCAAGTTCTAATATGTGCTTTTAATGAAATTAATGACTCATATTAGTACTAAGAGTTATTTTTGCATATGTAATACATTAAAAATATTATATGATGATTGAAGTTTGTTACAAGTTTATCTTATTTTAGAACTAAATTTAAGTATATGAGTAATATAATCGCTATAGGAGATATACATGGCTCTGCAAAATGGAAAGACATTGTAGAAGAAAATAACGACGCTACGGTAGTTTTCTTGGGGGATTATCTTGACCCATATAGGCCATATAACATTAATGATATTCTGAACAATCTGGCTGAAATCATAGAGTATAAGCGTAACAATATGCAAAGGGTGATTCTGTTATTAGGTAATCATGATTTGCACTACATAAATTATGACATTCAGATTTGTACGAGGTATAATATCCAACTTGCAGAAATTGCAGGATTACTGTTTAACTATAACTATAATCTCTTCCAGTATGCTTACCAAGTCAATAACATAGTATTCACACATGCCGGGATATCAAATCTGTGGTTTGAATGTGATTTTAAAGGAGGTATTAAAAGAAACATTGCTGAACAATTGAATAATCCAACTGATGAACAACTTGTGAAAATGTTTCAAATAGGTGCAGCCAGAGGAGGAGATCCTGATATGAATGGTGGAATATTTTGGGCTGACCGTTCGGAATTAAGTGACCCATTACATGGATTTACTCAAGTAGTTGGACATAATAGAGTACCATATGTAATGGAATTTGAATATGCCAATGATAATAAAATTATATTTTGTGATTGTCTGGAGGGTGGAATGTATTTTAAAGTGAATATTTGATATAAAACGATTGTAAATGTTTAACACCTCTACACTACCCGAGACACTGCCCAAACTTTGTGTAAATGGAAACAGGATTCAGTTAAAAATTATCCTTATATCTGAATTCTGTTTCCAGAAATAAGCATAATTGATTCATAAATGCCCTAGTTATGATTTCTTCTCTATCGCCATAAAAGAATGGTATTCTGTCTTTTCTACAGCATCATCAGAGGGCAATAAAAGTTTAAAATCGCATATTTCCATTTGCACAAAATATCATATAGGACCTACCGAATCTGGACTAGTTTTATCTTTTTGCAATACATATTTACCGGAGGCTTACATTTTAGTTTTTGACCTTAGTTTAAAGTAAATAACGGTACGAACTTGATTGTTTGTAGGTTCAATTGTTTCATGATGAGTAATACAAACCACCTCGTCAACTATTTTACAAAATCCATTTGCCGAATCTTTTGTTATTAATATTTTCCGTTTTCCCTCATTGATAATGTCACCGTTTGCGTTTTGGCCTATCATTTGATTTCCATCCTCGCCCTCACCTCTTATTTCATAAATTCCGTCATGGGCACATTCTGCATCAGACAAAAATACTAGTAAATAATTTCCCGTTCTGATGAATCTCTTGGGACGCTTGCCTCCCAAAAGTTCTTCTTCAGAGGCGGTGTCACCTATATTATAGACGCGATTGTTTATGCATATTGTTTCTACCGTTCTTGTCTCGGCCTGTTCTGCAACATAAGCATCCTCTTCTTTGGCTTTTAAAAGAAGTGTAAGAATTTTGGAAGCCAGTTCTTTTTCTTTTTCAGCCTGTCCTTGCTTCAAGTCAGCTTTTAGCCCCTCTATATAACTAGATAGTTCCTCGCTGTCTGATATTTCGCTCAAAGCAATTTCCACAGCTTCCATATAACGCTTGGCTTGCAGTTTGGTATGATAGTCAATGGACAGATTAAATTTCTCGAGTTGTTCGTCAGAAAGATATCGTACTTTGTTTGCATTAATATTCTTCTCAAATTCACTTGCCATATCCAACACTGAAGACTCAATCAGCGCATCTATTTCGGAGCTGTATGTTTTAATGTTTCTGATGTTCTCTTCAAATAAGAGCATAAGACATTTAAAAACATTATCCTTGGGGAAGGAAATGGATAAGAATTCATATACTTTCTTGATTTTATCTGCAAAATCATTTCCCATAAGTTCAGAGATAGGTTGGATGCAACTTTCTTGTATGGCTGTCATTGGTTCCTCTTTTGTTTGCATGTTACTACTATTGTTGTGTTGTTCTTCACACTCTAGCTGTACGGCACATAGTGCAGGATTGATAGCTTTGAATGATTCAATGAGCTCCTGATCTGTCATTTCTGGACGATACTGCATCGCCTCGTGTAATTCCCCTGTTTTTAGTGCCTTACGCAATTCTATAGTTTCGTCCGTTAATTCGAATATACGTTCTATCGGATGATACTTAGAATCACGACCCATATATCGTACGATATAAGCCTTGTTATTATCGGTTTTCTGATTTAAACACAGTATCAGCTCATCTTCATTAATCTTCCTGTCTGTTTTTTTTATTTGAATTGATTTGTCGAATTGTAATTGCCAGCTTTTGTACATCCACCTGATATGCTCATCATTATCATCTTCCACCACTGGCGCCCCCGGCTCATTATCCGTATTGTCTAGCTTGGTCTCTTCCTGGTCTGTTGAATTTTTTTGGTTTTCTTTATGATAATAGTCTTGGATCTCTGCGAAAGTTATCTCTGTAAGTTTATTGTCTTTATCACGGAATGAAACACCATTTCCTTTGATTTGTACTTCAGACCATGCTTCAGACATTATTTTTCCTTCTGAAGAAATAATATCGAATGTACCATCTTCTTTTTCCCCAAATAGAACTTTGTCGTGAAATATAAAATCCTTATAATGTCCAAATTCCGTGTTTGGCCAGTATGTGAATAGAGCATAACAATCAATATTTTGATCGTAAAAAGGGACATTGTTGCACTGCTCCCGTTTCGGAGGAATCAAGATAGAACATTCTCCAGATAAATTGAATACTTTGAAGACTTTTTCTTCAGACAACCATTGCAGGTCTGAATATGAATCTTCTGATATTGCCGGATGAGTTAATATCACTTTCCCGAATTTTTTGCTTAATCGGGTTTTATAAATCCGGTAACATTTTTGTCCTTGACTATTTTCTTGAACTCCTACAAAATATTTTCCAGAATTATCTATTTCCTGGAAGTAATCATATCTCAATGAAGATAATCTGCACCAGTTACTCTTTTTGTTGTAGTTGTTATTGTAATTTAGCCATACGAGATAGACTTTTTTATTCTCCGGGTTAACTGCTTCTGTGATACCAGCATTATTCGAAGTATCAGTCCATATCCAATAGCCAAATATCTTACTTTTATCTTTATTAAGTAATGGATTATCATTTTTGTAATATGTCATAATAGTATTTTTTAGATTCGTTATTGGTTTTCAATTGTCTTCAGTGGCTAAAGTTATAGAGATTTATTAAAAAACAGATGATTTTATCCCAAAATTATCGTTTTAGAAGCAAAATATATTTAACCCAATATTGATGTGATTTTATATATTATCCGCATACAAATAATTTCGTTAATGATAGAATGGAGGTAGCTAAATGAGATACTCTAATAAAGATCCTGATATTTGTATGAGATGAATGAAAAAACTAAAGAATAAGATCTATATTTACAGAAAAAACAACTAATTTTATCGGTCGTTGTGCTCTAAGAAGTAACAAACCTGGAATTTAATCTCTACTTATACATCCATATCGTCATGAAAATATTGTTTTCACCAGAATACTCAGGAGAGATCTTTACACAAAGTGGTGTAATGATGGACACTGTGGTGACTAACACAGTTGGTCTGATAGATTTGCTTGAACTTCGCTTGGGACTTCATTATGAAGATATTCCCATACATGAGCGCATAGCTCATTATTATGATGCCGTGTGTAAGTACATGAGTGCACATCCGGATAATGTAATGGCTGATTCATTTAAAGTTGCAGGTCTAAGTACGGCCAAGGCTATGCTGGGGTGGCGTGACGAACTGCGTTCTGCTGATTGGAAATTCAATGGGTCCAATATCAGTGACCGTCTCTCTGTGCTGATTGGAGTTGAAGAGTACTTCAGTCAGCATAGTGGAACAGATCTGACGGAGAGACTTCATACTGTCACTGAACAGGTGACGTCAATAAAAATGGACTGCTCGGAAATCACTCTGCAGCTTGCCTGTGAAAAGAATTTGCTTAAACCTACTGTCCATACCTTGATTTCTGCTTTGGAACAGCAGGGTGCAGAGGTTGAACTGATTCCGGAAGCTGGTAATACTGAAAACAATCTGAGCAGGGTTCGCCGGATGATTTCAGAAGGCCAGTATTGTAAAATAAAATTCGATGAAAATGACCGTTCACTGCTTATCTATAAGTTTGCCGACGAACGTGCAGCCTGTGAATACCTGTCATACAGCAGGATGGATGATGTGGATGTGTGGATAAATGCCGACAACAAACAGATGGACAACTGGCTTATGCTGATGAATAAGCCAATGACCGGTAGTGTATCTGCAGACTGTATACCTCAGTTAACGCAGCTGTTTGTGATGGGACTCGGAATGTTTTCTTCTCCGCTTAATGTAAACACATTGATTGAATGGCTCAACATGCCATTGCATCCTCTTGACAGATTTTTCCGTTTAAGACTTGTAGAAGCGATTGTTACCGAAGGAGGTTACAGAAACGACACTTGCAGACTGTTGGTAAAGGATTATATAGATGGTAAGTTTGTCTATCTTAATGATGAACAGAAAGAGTTGCCGGAAGAGGAACAACAGAAAATCCGGGAGAAAGACTGCAAGAAACGTCAGAAGACGGTCGGAATCTTCCTTCCTCCATTGGAAAGCGTAAAGGATATCCAAACAGATGATGTGCGTCTTTTTGTGAGTGAACTGTCTTCCTGGTCACGTCAGCGTGCACATCTTATTGAGGAAGACTCTGATAATGCTCAGTGGATTGAACAACTGATGACCGTGGCAAGTATGTGTGATGCGCTACATATTCTGTTAGGTACCGTCAATACCCCGACAATCGACTATAAGATTATAGACTCGTGGTTCAGTTCCATCTATGAGAAGGGTTCCTTCACCAATGCTGAAGCTGAACGTGGTTGCCGAATAGTAGTAGATTCTCCAGCTAAATTAGCTGCAGTAGCTAATAGAACAGTCTGGATGGGAGTGGAAGGAGACGACGGTCAGACTCAGGAATGTGCATTCCTCTATCCTTCAGAAAAGAGAAAACTGACAGAACAGCACTATATAATTCCATGGAATGAAGCTAGTGAAAATCATTATCATGAATATATGCGAATGACTCCCCTTCGCATGACCGAAGACCAGCTCATTCTGGTAGTATGCAAGACAAGAGGTGGAGAGGCATCCTTGAAGCATCCGCTGATTGTCCGTCTGGAGCAGCAGGTGGAGAATATAGAGAAGTTCATTCTTACGCCTAAGATTGATACCGGCAACATGACCGAAGTGGAAATTGTCGAGAATGGTGGTGTAGCTGCAGAACTGAAGTTTGAAAATGCTGACAAGCTGAAATGGCCGGACCATCTGAGTCCGACAAGTATTGCTACATTGGTGGAGCATCCGTTTGACTATCTGATGGAACGAATGCTGAACATCACGGCTGACGGTAAAGCACAGATGGCTGATGTGAAAACAACCATGGGAAATGTAGCTCATGCAGTGATAGAGGCATTATTCAATCCTACTGAGAGTAAGCGTTATGCCACATCTGATGAAATTGCCTTACGCATGGAGAACTATGATGCTGAATACACAAAGGTAATTGAAGCCAAAGGAGCAATCCTTCAGCTGGCAGAGAACAGGCTGAAAGAGAAACTTCTGCATGAACAGCTTCGCGTTTGTCTTGATACTCTTCTGGAAATACTCAGGGACAATGACCTTAAGGTAACCGGTTGCGAGCAGTACGTTCAGGCCGACTTGAAATTGGGCTTGCCAGATGCTTCCGATAATAAAGAAACCGAAAATAAGCGTGATGTATTGGGATTCATTGACATGACACTCGAAGATGCTGAAGGATTTCCTGTAGTGTTCGACTTCAAATGGACAACCTGGGCTAAAGGTTATCAGAATAAACTGGAGAGCAATCGCTCGGTACAGTTGGAACTCTATAGGATTATGCTCGGTCAGAAAGAAAGGAACGAGGTAAAACGTGTGGCTTACTTCCTTATGCCGGAAGCCCGCCTTTACAGCAAAGAGGTTTTCAAAGGACGGCACTGCACGCAGATACCTCCTGAAAATCGGGATAATATCGTAGAAGAACTGAGACAATCAGTCATCTACCGAAAGAAGCAGTTGGATAGTGGAGTTGTGGAAACCAATGGAGCATACGATGAGCTTCAGTATGTGAAAGACACTGAAGCGTCTGGACTCTTCCCTCTGAAGAAAAACGAAGAAAAAAATGTGAAGGAAGAGAATTTCTTTTCCCAGTATGGACTTTTTAATAATTAAAGCATCATGAAGAACATAACATATATCAATGCGGGAGCCGGTAGTGGTAAAACATACAGACTGACAGAGACCCTGACCCATCTGATTAAGTCAGAAAATGTAAAACCAGAACAGGTGATACTTACAACCTTTACAACCAAGGCTGCCAATGAGTTTAAGGAGAAGGCAAAGGCTTTCCTTTATGATGAAGGCCTTTATGATGCCGCCATACAGCTGGATCATGCGATGATTGGTACGGTTCACAGTGTATGTCAGCGTATGATTGGTAAATACTGGTTCAATCTCGGACTGTCGCCCAACATGGGTGTTATGGCGGAAGAAGATACAGCCTATTATATATCGCAGTCATTGTCGGAACTTCCTACAGACAAAGAGTTGAAAGTACTGCATAGATTTGCCGGATATTTTGACATACGTGTGAAAGATGGATTTACGGTAAAGAAAGCCATCAATTATGATTTCTGGCAAGACCACCTAAAAGCTGTCATTGGCTTTGCTACCAATTACGAACTGGAGGATTTCAAACAGAGCGAGGATGAATCGCTTAACTATATCCGCAAGTTTGTGAAAGCAGACAGCAACTGCAGTTTCACCTACGAAGAGCTGAAGGCTGTTATTGATGAACATGAGACGTTTCTACGCAGCAAAAAACAGAGTACCAAAAACGAAGAACGGATAAATAAACTTGTTCAGGCAAGAAGAAGTCTTGACCGTCCTACACTTGGAGTATTGAGAAACATCGATTCAACCATCGGAACACCTAAAGGATACGGTCAGTTGGCCGAGAACTTCCATAATCGTATGTCCGGACTATGGACAAGTCAAATGGTCTACGACAGACAAGAAGAGTATATCCGTCTGATTTTCGAGCTTGCACAACGCTGGAAAGAGAATTTCGCCCAGTTCAAGCGCGACAAGAACCTGCTTGACTACAATGATATGGAGAAATATATGCGTCAGCTGATGATGAACAAAGACATAGCCGGCGAGATCTCCCAGTCGTACCGTTATCTGTTTGTGGATGAGTTCCAGGACTCTTCTCCAATTCAGGTGAAGATATTTGATGCACTAAGCGATCTTATGGAACACTCTTATTGGGTAGGTGACTATAAGCAGGCCGTTTACGGTTTCCGTGGTTCCGACATCGCACTTACCAAAGCTGTAGTAGATAATGTATCTAGGAAGGAAAATGGATGTGATACTGATACACTAGACACATCATGGCGTTCACTGCCTGACATTGTCAATCTGAACAATAATATATTCAGTAAAACTTTTGCAGATGTACTTGAAGAAAAGAACATCTGTCTCGAACAGCATCGTGAGAATGAAAACAACGAGGAGTCACTCCGCTATTTTGTCAGCAGTGATGGATGTGGCGTAGCGGAACACGTGCTGAAGTTACTTAAGCAGGGAGTCAAACCAAAGGATATCGCTGTACTGGCACGTACTAATGCAACACTGTCCGAAATTGCATCCCAGCTGAAACAATATGAAATACCTTCGAGCAGAGAGGATACCCCAATCACAGATTCTTATACCTATACTTTGACATCATCACTTTTACGTATTGTCGGCAGCACTAAGGACAACCTGGCAAAAGCTACCGTTGCAATACTGACAGAGGAGAATTACGATACTAAGACCATCATTGAGAAAAAGATTCTGAATGATGCTGACGACGATGCTAAAACAGAGGATTATCTTGCCAAGGTGCCGCTTATTAGCAGACTGATGATTATCCGGCCTAAGTTACAACAACAGTCGGTAGCCTCACTTGTTGAGAGTATGATTATCATGTTGGACCTCTTTAATGTGGTAAAAAAGGTGGAAGCTGATGCTGCCTTCGGAATTTCCAGTTTGCAGATTATCATCAATACCGCACGTGTTTATGAGGAACACTGCGTACAGATGAATCTTCCGGCTACTATTGATGGATTTATTGCCTATATAGAGACTGTTTCGCCAACGGGTACCGGTGATACTAATGGTGTGCAGCTGCATACCTATCATTCATGTAAAGGTCTGCAGTGGAAATATGTCATTCTAATGTCTCTCAATACAAACGTATCCGATATTAAGAAAGCTGTGAGGGGTGAGACTTATGGTGTGCATCCTGTCCATGTAGAAGAACCTGCAGCAGAGAATCCTTATCCGAATGTTTTCGTAAGACTGACACCATGGGTATATGGTACATCAAAGAATGTTCCAGACGAAATCAGTTCTGTTATCGAAACATCGATTGGCTTCAAACAGGCTTATAAGGCCATGATCTCAGAAACAAACCGTGTGCTCTACGTAGGAATGACGCGCCCAAGAGATGTGCTGATTCTTGATATCGAGAAAATTAAAAAAGGTGAGACACTATTGCAGTGGCCTAAGGATAATGGATTGGATACTGTTTCCGGAAGCATACCCGATAAAGGCGACTGGGATATATTTGGCACAGGTCACATCTTTAAGGATTTCACCTTGACTCAGGAAGAGATAGAAAAACTGGAAAACTATGGCAATGCAGACAGTACACTGTATATGCGATTGAATATTGAAGAGCCTGATTTTAAAACAGGGGAACCGCGGTATATTTCGCCAAGCCATATCAACAAGTGTGGCAAAACAGGTAAGTATTACGATTTTGAGCAGCGTATCCCATTAGGTAAGAATACGGAGGATATGGCCACAGTGGGTAATTGTATCCATCAGATATTTGCCGGTATAGAAGAAAATCCTTCAGTAAACAGGATTGACATGGCCGAGATTATCAGTAGCTATGGATTGTCTGCAGTTCTTACAGATACAGATGCTATACTGTCTGCTTGGAAGAATCTCTATGATAAGTTAGTCTCACTTCATGGGGAACCGGTTAAGACCTATCACGAACGTCCTTTCCGTATGGATTATGACGGACAAACGATTGTTGGTAGCATAGATCTTGTATGGCAGACTCGGGAAGGTGATATACTTGTTGACTTCAAGAATAATCCAATGGCTGCAAAATATATTTTGGATTCGGATAACGAACATTTTGCCGGATGGTATGCCGGACAGCTTGATGCTTATCAGAATGCACTCGAAGCTGCCGGAGAGAAAGTCTTGCAAAAATACATTTACTATCCGGTAAGCGGATTGCTAGTGGAGATAGTTGAAGATAGCATAAGTTCAGTTATTCCGAAGCCTTGATGTGTAATGTTTAGAATTTAATCATCGAAGAGTCAGCTCTGTTACAAATACCACCCGCAGGTGTGGAGATTTTGCGGCAAGGCGAAGCCCTGACCTTGCAGAAGACAAGACTAGACATTTACCTTCGCAACGGAATTTATGCCAATTCCCCGAAGTCGGTGTATGAGGAACGAATCCCAACAAAGAGAAGTATAAGCATAAAAAAGCGACCCGAAGGCAGCTCTATTGGAGAGAAGAAAGGCTTTACTTGAAGTTCTTCTCCTGAACTGCATGAGTTTCCTCCTTTTCAACAGCTTCATAAAACTTGGTGGCCACAAATGCCACTCTGTTGTGCTTGAGTGTTCCTTTGACAAGGCGGTCAAAGGATGTTGTATTCTCATTCTTGCGCCATACCTCGACGTTTATGAAAGCGGAAGTGCGGGTTGTTTCCTCGCCTGATTTCTCAGTGCGGCTGATTACCAAAGGGAAATGTGCCCTATTACCAACGGACATCATTGCGTCAATAATAAAACCTTGAACCATCCTGATTTTTCGGATAGTTTGTTATCTCTGTAAATCAGATATTTTATTCATCTTCTTCAGACATCCATTGATTATCTTATTAATCATGTCTTTTCTTACTTTCGAAAACATTATAAATCTGCTATACGTATGACTTTTATTTATCCACTTTTGAGAAGATATTAAGAAAACAATCAAACCTACCTCTTTCTTAAAACCCATCGGATTCGAGTGGTTTAAAATCCAATGATATTAATTTTCCTCATATACTTCAACACGTCTTATTATATACAGACAAAACCATCATCCCCAATGATGTACGCCATCTGTAGAAATGTACCAAGGCGTGTTCCACACACAACCGTTTTGTACTACTGCCAATCCACCATAACCATCCATAAACACAAACGATTTTAGCATTCGGACGTACTATAGCGTTAAACCCCAATCGGTCATTAAACCGCATATGGTTTTTATATTTTATGCATTTATGCCTTCAGTCGTCTTTTTGCCTTCTATTGGCCTCTTTTTGTTCGATTTTTCTTAACATAGCCCGCTATGCCTGAAAAATCCGACGAAAATACGCTTAATATAAAGCAAAAATACTGACCGAATTCTAATGACCGATTCGGGTTAAAATATCAGATAAGCCTATTCTGATAAAGTTTCTAATAATGCTTTTTTAATTGTGTCCTTATTCACTGTATCTGTCGTGGATATGCGGAACAGGCGAAGCCCTAACTTTGTGAATATCTGATTTTTCAACGCATCACGTGATTGTTGCGCGTCACTTTCCTTATGGAAATGCCATCCGTCCACCTCTATAACACAGATCGGTCGTTTGGTCAGGGAGTTATAGAGCAGGAAATCGACATGAGAAAAAGGACTCTCGGCAAATGCTTTCTCTTTATCTTCCAGCTGATTCCAGTCGGCAATGAGTCTTAACAGCGGATAATGACACAACACTTCCGTATGTGACAAGCCCAATTCAGCAATAGCTTTTACCAGAAGATCATATATCAGATTCTCTGACAGATATTCTGAAACGGCAGGATGAGCTGCCTGATAAGCCAATCTTTCCGCCGTATATTGCCTGTAGAGCAGATCAAAGACAGAATGTAACTTGCTGGCCTTTACCTCAAAGTTGTTGTACTGAATGTAGCTGATCAGCTGGCTGAGATTACAGTTCTGCGGCATTTCATTTCCGTTTGTGACCAGACACAGTCTGTTCTTAGCACGTGAAATAGCTACGTTGAGCAGATTGGCATCATCCGAAAATTCGGTAGGACAATTATCCACCATACTCATGATGATTGTGTCACATTCCCGTCCCTGATACTTATGCACCGTACTGGCTATGTCCTTTCCGACAGCCAGATTGATTGCCTCGGCCTGTGCACGATAAGGAGTTATGATGCCTATGCTTTCCGACTCCGCACATCCCGGCAACACCTCTTGCATGATGACATCTATTTCTCTTTGGTTGAAATGTCCTCTTGCATGATTTCCGGGTACGGTCCGTACCACTTGCAGTACGTCCTTTTCCCCTTTGTCCGTAGTCATGGCAACCAGCTCGCCATCGTAAAAACGCTGGTTGCAGAATTCTATTATCTTCGGATGACAGCGATAATGTTCACGGAGCAGTGTCACAGGCGCATCCCGAAATACCTCTACACACGATTGCAGGAAACTATGAGTGACGGCGTTGTATCTCTCATCTACCTGATATGTCGTCTGGATAGCCTTCAACGCCAACTCTTCTTCCCGGCTTACCACATTGGGTAACTGCTTGTCGTCACCCACAATCACGGCGTTCATGGCACACGACAGAGCCAAAGCCCCGGTCTTGATATCCACTTGTGAGGCCTCATCCATAATTACATAGTCAAATACCATATTTTTACTGATACAGCCCTTAGCCGAATAAGTAGTACTGAGCACAACCGGATATTCTTTCAGGAACTCTTCTGTTCTGGGCTTGATATCCTTAATGGTAAATTTGTTTCTTTGTCCTGTATTATACCGTTTGGCTATCTTGTCCTTCAATAGTTGCATGGAAGAGGTACGAAGCCTTTTCATACTTTTCTGGATATCTATGCTTTGTAGTGTCGAGGCAATGGATGCCATCTCCTGCTCTATCTCGGTTTTTCTAGCGTAGTAGTAGGCCGACTCCAGGCTATTTATAATATCCGATGGCTTTCTTTTTAGAAATACCAACATCTTGAATCCCCATGAAAGAGCCCACTGCAGTCTGAACCATACGCCCGTTTTATGTCCGTCCTCTACAATCATTTTATAACGGTTGAGCAATTTCATAAGTTTAGCCGATGCCTTACTGTTCAACCATTCATCTCCCGTATGGCTGTCTTCCCGCATTTCGTTGTATCGCGATTCTTTCAATAAGGCATCATATTCAGCCTTTAGTTTGGCCTGACGCAGTTGTCCGTCAAACCCTTGTGAAACAACCTGCAGTGAGCCTTTTGCTTGAGCGTTTACCACTGTTGCTTCGTCAATCGCCCAGTCTGTCATATTGGGATATTCCGGCTGGTTGGCGACGAACCTCTCTTTGTTTTGCACGCTGCCCAGTTTGGCCACGAGAAATCCCAGTCCTTCTCCATTCAGTTTCTCGGCCACGTTTTCAACAGCCGAATTGTTGTTTGACACCACCAATACCGTTTTACCTTTCATCAGCAGATTGGCGATGATATTCAATATCGTCTGTGTCTTACCTGTTCCCGGAGGTCCCTGAATGATACTCACCTGATGCGTCAAAGCAGCTTCCACGGCCGCTTTTTGGCTAGCATTACATCCAAACGGATAATACACCTGTTTAGGCATATAGTACGCAGTCAGCTTTGTTTTGTCACCCAGATATTGGGCTAAGGGGACATTATCGCGCTTCACATCTACCAGTTCATATTGCTTTGAAAGAATACTTTCATCATCATCTTCTGCCATCAGTCCCGTTTCAGCAGCCAGTTTACGAAGATAATCCCATGTAGAGCCTCCGTTTTTGTCAATCGGAGTACGGGTGATATATACCTTGTCTCCCTCCAGATTATCATAGTAACCATTATCATAGGTCACTCGATAAAAGGTGTAGTAATTATTTCCAAAACGTAATAACTCTGATACATTATTAATATGCTTATTATTGATGTAAAGCCCTTTTTCTCCAAGATCAATTGTCTCCGGATTGGTCAGATAGAGCAAGCGCGACGGATTGTAATTGAACACATGCGGTGATGACAGAAACCGGACAGCCCAAAGGCCTTTCTTATTCATGGAAATAGAATAAACGCGCTCCGTAACAAACATTCGTTTGTCACCACGCTTATCCAAATCAACAATCATACTTTGCTTGACATCCATACCATCAAATACTTACTATTTTCAACTATATCTTCTATATCGGATATGATAGACATACCGTGATGTGTCCTTCTATTCCTTAAATCTAATATGCTACCACTTGCTTATTCATACAAGCTAATAGCTATTATTGCTGACTATACCCATACCTGTTATAATTGGATATTATATCACTACAGATAAATGTTTGTCTATATTAACGTGAGCTCGACAAATTGTAAGTCCTTGTAAATTTGGTGATTAGCGAAGCTTATCGTAACTTTATAGTACTGATTTATAAAGATTTACAAAGAATAATCGCTATTGTTACCAAGAGCAAAGTTATAGAATTATTTTGTATGGCAGATGATTTAGCTTCGCTGATTTTCATTTTTACAAGTTTTTGGATACAATGATGGCAAAATATACGATGGAACCTGTCATAAAGCACTCATATCACATACATCAACCATTTCAAAGTCTGAAATCATGATAATTTTCCATGACTCGAGATACTGTGTCTGAAGCATTTCTATCAAGAAAGGTATTCCGGCATATTGTTCAAGACACAGGAACTTTGATAATTTTATTGCCAACCTCTTGAGTACAATTGCAGCATACGGCTGGCTGATTTATAAAGAAGCCGTGCATCAATGTTACGAGAACGATTGACACACAGCTTGTACTGTTTTGAATTCGTCGAACTCACGTTAATACTATTAAGAATAATTGTGCCTACTTAGGTTGTTAAAGTATAGTAGTTTTATTTTTCATTTCTTAATATATTTAACAGTTATTTACTTATTATTTGACATTCCATCTAATCACAGTCTCTTTTTACTCCCCTTAAATTCGAGGAAGTTAAAAGCCCAAAACATTCGAATGCAGAACTTTTTAAATCCTAATTGGTAACTCTACCCCGTTGGTAACACTTGCCTAGAAAGCTGATACGATAAGGATACGTTTCGGTAACAGTTTCTAAATCTTTCTTATCGTCCTTTTTCAGATTAACTACTATCAAAGTCAACATTATCTTAAGCAATAATGTACACAGCCTTGTGTATTGACGAAACTGCATATCAATTTCAGATATTTGTCTCGCCAAAATCTTTTGAACTCTATGCTTGGGGATTTGGTAGGCATATTTTAATCATCCAATGTATAAGTCTCATCGTAAATATCTCTCAAATTCTTGCCTTCAAACATCCAATAACCGGTAGGTTGAATGGCATGAGTGATATTGAGTAATTTCTTAGTAACTCCAGTCAATGAATAGACATCACCTTGATACTTTACTTTCTTTTCATCAACTACAGATACTTCAGTAGACGGATCTTTTATGAATACTAAAATATCACCTTTCTTCATCCCCATATCAAAATAATTGAGGGGAGGACGGCGCGACGAATTGATTTTCTCCGTAGCAGACTTATCTTCTGTTGTCAAGTCATTGTCTATCTCTTCTGTAATTTCTTGTGTCACATCTTCCCGATTAAACAATTCCAATATCGCCATCGCCTGCTCCGCTTTAATTTGGAAAAATTCGCGGTTCGCATTAATCCGATTTGGTGCAAAAGCTGTATGCAGGGCTTTCTCAATCTTTGCACAATCCGAAGATTTTACCTTACAAGCATATTTACACTCAAAGGGAACAGGGACCCCCGTACCATAAAGTTCTTTCATTCGTGCATCTAGATTATCTCTTGTAGTCATACCAATTTTTACTAGCCCTGGCATTGCAGGATTAGTAAGGACATAAACAATTCCTGAATTATTTTGTTTTTGGGACATATAATACTTATTTTTTTATACATATTTTTGACATAAAACTGTCGTTATGATATTTGAAATAATATTAGAAGCTACATCTATGCCAAAACTCTTCATTTTATTAACTAACTTTGTTTTAACCAGATCATGATTAGGTTCTGTTTCAATAATATCTTTTATTTCTATAATACCGTTTTACCACGAAAATGTTCGCGATAATGCTTCTGCTCATTATTAATATCCTCAAGCTGGGTATAAAAACCCATCTTTCTTTGCTTCCTTCGCTTTATCTATATTTCTTTTTGCCATATTATTACATACTTTTGTTTAAACGCTCTCTGATGTCTACATTCAACAACTCTGCAATCTTTGACACAGTTATTAAATCTAATTGTATTTTATTTGAGCACACCAGAACATAGTAGAACGATCCCTGCCAAGTTGTCCAAACAACCTATCTGCTTTATTCTAATAACACGATTTTTTCTATTTAAATTATCCACAAAAATCACATTATTGGTATAATATACAAATGTAGTGATTTAATATGAAATAACATATTTTACACAGATATTTTTGGAATTATAACTTTAATATTTCTATTTAATTTTAAATTGCAGGATTATTAATTTCACAATAAACAGTAAGAAAGTATGCTGATTATACTTTTATATAGCCACATCTTTCCGTTTCATTTACCGACTGAAAGACATATTCTCTGCCTTCACCCAATCAATCCATCCGCGGTAAATAAAGACCACAACATGGCCCTTACCAACCCTGCCACAGCGTGTATTCAGAAACAACGCACAAATCTATATCCTTACGAAAAAAGACATCTGTCAGGCATTTGCCGGCACACGCCCTTCCTGCACTACAATCTCCTTCAACCGTCTGTACACATAGATGAATGCAGGAACAAGGAACAAATTGGCGAACAGCCAGGCGGTAGGGTCACCAAGGCATACGCCCCAGAACTTCAATTCGGGTACGAGAATGAGGCTTACAAGCACACGGGCAATCATCTCGGACACGCCCGAGAACATTGCCAAACGTGTATAGCCGGCGCCCTGGATGCTGTAACGCAGGATGCTCAGCAGTCCGAGCAGGATGAAGCAGGAGGTGTTGATATGCAGGAACAGCACCGTGTCTTTCATGATCTCAGTCTCATCCGGCGAGATGAACAGCAACGCGAACTTGTCTGCCAGTCCCCACATGACAATGGCAATAGCCACGGAATAGATAACCATCATCAGCGCGGCTGACTTGATGCCCATCCATATACGGTCAGGCTTTCCTGCTCCATAGTTCTGTCCTGAATATGTAGCCATCGCCATTCCCAGACCATCCAACGGACACATAACGAACATCTTGATGCGCATGGCTGCGGTGAAAGCTGCAACACAAGCCGTTCCCAAAGCGTTGTTGGCACTCTGCAACATGATGCTGCCGATGGCGGTGATGGAAAACTGCAATCCCATCGGTACGCCGACAGACAGGAGCTGACCGGCAATATCCTTACGGAAGATGCGGTCGTAAGGATCGGTTTTAAGTATGTCAAACTTACGATACATGTAGATGTAGCACAGCACGGCCGACACACCTTGCGAGAACACTGTGGCAATGGCAGCTCCTGCCACTCCCCACCCGAGCACAAGGATGCAGAATAAATCGAGTATGATGTTCATCACCGTGGAAAGAAACAGAAACCAGAACGGGGTCTTACTGTCGCCCAATGCACGTATTATGCAGGAAAGCAGATTGTAGAAGAACGTGCACGGTATGCCGATAAATGTAATGAGCAGATAAATATAGGCACCGTCAAATATATTCTCCGGTGTCTGCATGGACCGAAGGATGAACCCGCAGAGCAGACTTGTGACGACAGCCACTGCAACCGACATTACAGCCGCCAGTTTCAGACTGACGGCCACGTAACGTCTCAACATCACATAATCGTGTGCCCCGAACTTCTGGGCTACCGGTATGCCGAAGCCTCCGCAACATCCGTTGCAGAATCCAAGTATAAGGAACACCACCGATGTGCTTGCGCCGACCGACGCAAGAGCGTTAATGCCGAGAAAACGTCCTACAATAGCTGCATCGACCAACGAGTATGTCTGCTGAAGTATGTTACCCAACAACAAAGGAAAAGTAAAATTCAGAATCAGCGGCAGAATCGGCCCTGATGTCATTTCTTTCGACTGTGCCATATATTCCTCTCTTGTTATCCCTAAAAAATAAAACGTGCAAAGGTACACTAAAGTTGTGAAACAGAAAAATGGCTGCGTTAAATAAGATAACGGAAGACACTTTCTTACCTTAAATTAACATATAAAGAACATATCTTACGCTTCAAAAAATAAATATGTTCTCATATTGAACATCTGTTACTTATAATTCAGATCTAATGTTACATCGAACTAAAACCATGCCATAACACATATAACACTGTCTCCCAATCAGTTTTTCCCCAGACATATATCAGATAATTATTAATCACTGTCACACATGAGACATTCATAATGAGTACTTCCGTCAACACCTAAAGCAACCTCACCTGGATAGGAAGTCATGCCCCGGTTGGCCTCAACATAACGAATATATAAACATTCTGAAAATGTCATTCCAAATACCCTATTCCATTATATATACAAGATGATATATTATTTATACAGACTTCAAATCTTATTTTCCATTATAAACTACGTTTTTCTCTTTATTTATTGTATTTTTGCATTCAACATTAGAATCAGAAACCATTTCTTTTATACGACCGGCATCGCATACAAAATGTGATAAAAAATATAGCACATTATAAGTTCAGGCAACCAATAAATTCAGAACCAAGATAAATACAGTCAAAAAATAGTCTATCTCCAAAAACTGATTTGGTAAATATTACAGTCTGTCTTTTTATTATAAATGCAACCAACACTTCACTGAAGTACCAATATGTAATGACGACAAACTATAAACATCATAAATTATGATATATAGTGAACCGCAAATACACAAAACAAATCCAAGCATAAATATTTATACACAATATAACTCATGTACCAATAATGAAATATCCGGAAATACATAATTGTGCAGAACTGACAGTTTTTGTTGATAAAATCGGTTTTTTACCATTATTATCATCCGGTATAGCAGGATGGTCAGCAGAAGATATTGTTGACGAAGACTGCCAATACGTAAAACTTCCGGATGGAGGATGGGAATGGCCGTTATGGGAATGGAAAAGTTCTGTCATCCAAGAAAGCGGCTGTGCTTATGGTAAATTCTTTAATAAAAAAGCAGGCTTTATCAGCAAAGACTGGTGGCCTGATTTTTGCAATTGGCGACGCCACATCATACCTTATCCAACACAAGGAAGCATAGAGGAAGCGATACTGCTCACCCTTCACGAAAATGGCAGTATGATTACACGAGATTTACGTTCGGCCTGTGGATTCATAGGAAAAAACATGCGAAGTAGATTCGACACTTTTCTTACAAAACTGGAGATGGGAGGATATATTGTGACCGAAGATTTCATTTATCCTTACGACAAACACAACCGTCGATACGGATGGGGATGGTCGCTTCTCACTACCCCAGAAACTCTATTCGGATACGACTCATGTCATACAGACATTAGCCCGGAAGAATCATACATGAAAATACTTTCACATTTCAAAAAAATGCTCCCTGAAGAATCCGAACAATCTTTAAAACAAATTATAGGATAAAAACAATATGCGAATACTCGGAAATTTATTATGGTGGTTATTCGGAGGACTCGAAGCCGCCTGTTGTTATTTTGCTGGAAGTTTAGCACTATGCATCACCATTATCGGTATACCATTCGCTTTCCAGACATTCAAATTGGGACTACTGTGTCTTTGGCCGTTCGGCACAGAAGTTAGAAATACAGAAGTTTCCCCTGGATGTATCAATACCTTGCTCAATATTATATGGATTTTGTTTGGAGGCTTGGCAGCATGGCTTACACACATTGCTTTTGGTATTGTTTTATTCATTACCATAATTGGCATTCCTTTTGCAAGACAACATTTCAAAATGGCAAAGTTATCACTGCTCCCTTTCGGCAAAGACGTTATTTTTAACATTTAAAACTTATTATTATGGAAACATTCAACGATGTTATATCAACGAACAAACCTGTCTTAGTAGACTTTTTTGCAACATGGTGTGGACCTTGCAAGATGATGCATCCGGTTCTTGAACAGTTGAAAACCACTTACGGTGATAAGATACGTATAATAAAAATTGACATCGACAAAAATTCTGCTATTGCCAGCCAATATCAAATACAATCTGTCCCCACTCTAATTCTTTTCAAAAATGGCAACACATTATGGCGTCAGAGTGGAGCAATGCCACTAAACGAACTTCAAAACATCATTGCACAATTCCTCTAATTACATTAGCAACTAAAATATTCTTGTATAGAGAATATATCTATAACTTTGTATACGAAGATATATAACATTAAAAACAATACAATTATGATTAAGATTTTCGTTATGGACACATGTCCTGATTGTACATTCATTAAAGAGCAAGTGTATGGCAACAACAAATACGAAGTAATTGACATTGGCAAGCATGTCCGCAATCTCAAAGAATTTTTACGTCTTCGCGACAAGAGTCCTGTTTTCGATGTCATGAAAAGAGTAGGTTCGGTCGGCATACCATGCTTCGTACTTGAAGACGGTACCGTAACATTCCGTCCTGAAAAAGCAGGCTTGCAGGCTCCCGACAAGATTAAAGGCAATTCATGCAATATAGACGGAACCGGATGTTGAAAAGATATATTCATAATCAATATCTTATCTTCTTAAAATAGAATAGAAAACATCTTATCTGTATTCAACCTATCAGTTATTTTATATGGAAAAGGACCATACACATACCGGTGCATACGGAAGCAATCAAAACCAGCATATAAGCCATCTGGAGAACGATATAACCTTCCGTAACGCCACTACGGCAGACATTCCGCAATTAAAGGATCTTTTCCGTGATACCGTACTTACAATCAACATACGTGACTATACTCCGGAAGAAGTTGCCGACTGGGCCTCTTGTATCGACATACCCGGCCGTCTGGCAGAACAACTTGCAAATCTTTATTTCATAATTGCTGTCGATGTCGAAGAAAATATTTTAGGGTTCTGTTCTATCCGACATGACGGATACCTCCACTCAATATTTGTCCACAAAGATCATCAGAGAAAAGGCATAGCCACTGCATTATTACTACATATTGAGAATTATGCAAAGAAAAACAGCATCCACATAATCACCTCCGAAGTAAGTATCACCGCCCTTCCCTTTTTCAGACATCATGGCTATATCATAGAACAGAAACAACAAGTAAAGGCAAACAAACTACGTATGACGAATTATAGGATGAAAAAAATACTATAAAAGAAAAATGATAAGTTTCTGCTGTTCACAACTTTCAAACCAAGTGTTCAGCCGACTGCGAAACAGGCTTTACGAGTCTGCGAAACAGGCTGTTTGACGACGCAGAATGGACTGTTCCAGGGCATGAAACAGGCTGTTTTACGACCTCATACGGGCTATTCTGTAACGCGATATTGACTTTTTGACAGCACACAGAAGTTTATCTGACAAAGAGACATATATAGAACCTGCGTTTTTTACTTTTACAGAAATATCGGTCTCACTTGTCCGCTCACAACTTATAATTTCTTACTACGCAATTAAAATCGTCCAATCATAAAAAACAGGAAAAATCTAAAAAGACATGGTTTACTTACGAAACAACTCCATTGAGCTCCATATCGTTCCATACTCTAAACGGACAGATGAACTAATACATACTTTAATCAGAGTATGGGAAGAGTCTGTACGTGCGAGCCATCATTTTCTGAACGAACAGGACATCCTGCACCTCATCCAGTTTGTCAATCAGGCCATACGCTCTATTGATACATTGATTGTTCCATATTGCAACAACACACCTGTTGGTTTCATGGGTATTGAAGCGAGAAAAATAGAAATGTTGTTTGTCCAACCTACATATTTCGGTACTGGTATCGGAGGCCACCTCGTGCGTACAGCCATAAACCAACATCACGTAATATACGTTGATGTGAACGAACAAAACCAACATGCTACAGGCTTCTACCGTCATCTTGGCTTCCACACATTTGAACGTACAGAGACAGACGGACAAGGAAATCCCTTTCCAATACTTCGGATGTGTCTTGCAGAAGCAAGCCGACCGGATGCTACTATATAATTTTTCCAGAAAACCACACATTACAAATATTCCATTCCTGAAGAAAAAACAGGAAACAGCCGCTGAACCATAAAACCGCATACATCATGTTTAATGACAACTACATAAAATAAAAGCCATTACTATTTTCCATCTTTATATCCATATAAATAAAATGGCAGAAAAATTTTGTCCTTAAATATTATTGCGTTAACTTTGCGGATGTACTCAAAAGGTGGTGCCCGACGACGTTCTATCGTCAGTGGCTGAGAAGATACACATTGCACCAGTACAGATAATGCTGACGCTGGGATTTTGGTAACATTTTATCTTTTATGCTTTAATGCGTTTGTACGCGTTCCATCTTAACGGTACATTATCAATATAATAGTAAAAAGATGGAACAATATATTTCAGCTTTGACCATTGCGGGCTCAGATCCATCAGGAGGAGCCGGACTTCAGGCCGACTTGAAGACATTCTCGGCATTAGGTGTGTATGGTGCAACAGCCATTACAGCTATAACTGTACAAAACACCGTTGGTGTAAAATACGTACACAAACTTCCACCACAAGTAGTTTACGACCAGATAGAGACTGTAATGGAAGACATAAACATAGATGCCGTCAAGATAGGAATGGTTAACGATGCAGAATCGCTTGACGCTATTGTCAACGCCCTGACAATGCATAAGCCTAATTTTCTTGTCGTTGATCCAGTGATGGTATCTACAAGCGGATGCACACTTATGCAGCCTGACGCATTGGAAATAATGAAAAGCCGTTTGCTTCCCATGGCAGACATTGTAACGCCAAACATACCTGAAGCCTGCGTTCTGGCAGGCAGACAGACAAACATTAATGGCACATACACTCACAAAGATATTGACGGAATAGCTCAGACAATATTAGATCTCGGCGTAAAAGCTCTGCTTATAAAGGGCGGACATATTGAAGGCAAGACGAAAAACGATTGCCTGTATATTAAAAACGGTAATGACGTCATACGTACGTGTCTGTCATCCGAAACAGTTGAAACCAACAATACACATGGTACAGGCTGTACTCTTTCTTCAGCTATTGCTGCATTTGCAGCCAGAGGTATGTCGCTTGAACAAGCTGTACATTCTGCCAAAAGCTATCTTACAGAAGCGCTGAAGGCCGGTGCTGACATACATGTAGGCAAGGGATACGGCCCGGTAAATCATTTTTATCAGCCCGTGGCTTGCATAACGGTAAACAAAACACCAAGCCGTCCATGCACGACATCCGGAATAAAGGACTATGCTTTCTCAGGTTCTCCGTCATGTCCACCACCTGTCAATCTGCAGTTCATAACTCATTTCACAGACAAATTTTCTTATTTCGACTCGGCAATGATGGCCATTGAAGGCGGTTGCCGTTGGATTCAGCTGCGCATGAAGGATGCTGACGAGGACGAAATAGAGAAAACAGCACTCAGACTAATACCTGAATGCAGACGCAGAGGTGCCATATTCATAATAGACGACCACGTAGAGCTGGCCTTGCGTATAGGAGCAGACGGCGTGCATCTCGGAAAAAACGACATGCCTATAGCCGAAGCCCGCAAGCTGACCGGTCCGGACTTCATCATAGGAGGCACAGCCAATACATTTGAAGACATACGGCGTATCGTCTCAGAAGGTGCCGACTACATAGGATGTGGTCCGTTCCGATTCACCACGACAAAAAAGAATCTTGCACCGATGTTAGGAACGGAAGGCTATAAAAACATACTTTCACAGATGAAAGAGGCCGGCATCAGCATGCCTTTGGTGGCTATAGGAGGCATTACATGCGACGACATACCTTGCCTTTTGTCAACGGGAGTATCAGGAATAGCCCTCAGCGGAAGCATACTACACGCCGAAAGTCCTGTTGACGAAATGAAAAAAGTCATACGACAATTAAACAATAAAGAATAAACAACCGCAAATATGAAAACAGTAAAGTACAGGAAAACATTTTCCTCTACTTTGCTTAAAACCATAAACTAATGGAGAATAACATAAAAATAACCTATCCCGGTTCAGAGAAAGTCTATCTTAAAGGACATCTCTATCCCGAAATCAACGTTGGAATGCGTGTCGTACACCAGATGCCGACAGTTTCTGTGGAAGACGGAAAGCGCGTTGAACGTAAGAATCCATCAATCTACATTTACGACACAAGCGGTCCTTACAGCGATCCGAACATAGAAACAGACGTCAAGAAAGGACTGCCGCGTATGCGTGAAGCGTGGATTATGAAGCGTGGAGGTGTGGAACGTCTTAAAGAGATATCGTCTGAATACGGACGTATGCGCCGCGACGACCACTCGCTTGACAGCCTGCGCTTTGAACACATCACGCTGCCGTTGAGAGCCAAGAAAGGATGTCAGGTGAGCCAGATGTATTATGCCAAGCAGGGCATTGTGACTCCTGAAATGGAATATGTGGCCATACGCGAGAACATGAACTGTGCCGAGCTTGGCATAGACACGCACATAACTCCGGAGTTTGTGCGCGACGAGGTGGCCGCAGGACGTGCCGTCATACCGGCAAACATCAATCATCCGGAATCTGAACCAATGATTATCGGACGCAACTTCCTTGTAAAGATCAACACCAACATAGGCAACTCCGCCACAACCTCAAGCATCGACGAAGAAGTGGAGAAAGCGGTATGGAGCTGCAAATGGGGCGGAGACACACTTATGGACCTGTCAACCGGAGCAAACATACACGAAACCCGCGAGTGGATAATACGCAACTGTCCGGTTCCGGTAGGCACAGTGCCAATGTATCAGGCCATGGAAAAGGTGAACGGTCACGCTGAAGACCTCACCTGGGAGCTGTTCCGCGACACGCTTATAGAACAGTGTGAGCAGGGAGTTGACTATTTCACCATCCATTGTGGAATACGTCTTCAGAACATACACCTTGCCGACAACCGCATGACCGGCATGGTGAGCCGCGGCGGAAGCATCATTTCAAAATGGTGTCAGATGCATCAGAAGGAAAGTTTCCTATACGAACATTTCGACGATATCTGCGACATCTGCGCACAATACGACGTTGCCATATCGCTCGGCGACGGTCTGCGACCGGGCAGTATATACGATGCCAACGACCGCGCACAGTTTGCCGAACTTGACACGATGGGCGAACTGGTAGAGCGTGCGTGGGCTAAAAACGTACAGGCATTCATCGAAGGTCCGGGACATGTTCCCATGCACAAGATTCCGGAGAACATGCAGCGCCAGATAGAAAAATGTCATAATGCACCATTCTACACTCTCGGACCACTCGTTACCGACATTGCGCCCGGCTACGACCACATAACAAGCGCGATAGGTGCGGCACAGATAGGATGGCTCGGAACGGCCATGCTGTGCTATGTGACACCGAAAGAGCACCTTGCCCTGCCCGACCGCGACGATGTGCGCACAGGAGTGGTAACCTATAAACTGGCCGCGCATGCCGCCGACCTTGCAAAAATGCACCCCGGTGCTATTGTACGCGACAACGCATTGAGCAAGGCAAGATACGAATTCCGCTGGAAAGATCAGTTCAATCTGAGCCTCGATCCGGAACGCGCACTCGAATATTACAAGACGGCAAACCACGTAGGAGGAAAATACTGCACCATGTGCGGACCTAACTTCTGCGCAATGCGCATCAGTCAGACAATAAAAGATTGTGACGAAAACAACTGACAAAAGACATAAATCCAGAATTACCAATTTAATAACATAAACAAAAATGATAGAAAAAAACGTTTCACAAGGTATTATAAGTACCTATTTTGAGAAATTGGAAAGAAATCTCGACATTGATGTGGCAATAGTAGGCGGAGGTCCTTCCGGAATAGTTGCCGCCTATTATCTTGCTAAAGCCGGTCTGAAGGTTGCGCAGTTCGACCGCAAGCTGTCGCCGGGCGGTGGCATGTGGGGCGGCGCAATGATGTTCAATCAGATTGTCGTTCAGGAAGAGGCTATCGATATAGTAAAAGATTTTGATATAAATTATAAGCCATACGGCGACGGACTCTATGTAATGGATTCTGTAGAAAGCACCTCAGCACTGCTCTACAAGGCCGTACATGCCGGCGCTACAATCTTCAACTGCTATTCTGTTGAGGACGTTGTCTTCAAGAACAATGTCGTAAGCGGTGTCGTTGTAAACTGGACACCGGTGTTGCGCGAAGGTCTGCATGTAGATCCGTTGAACATCATGGCAAAATGTGTGATTGACGGAACAGGCCACGACAGCGAGATGTGTAAGACCGTCGCACGCAAGAACGGCATACGTCTTGCCACTGATACGGGCGATGTCATAGGCGAACGCTCTCTGGATGTTGTTGCTGGAGAAGAGGAAGTGGTGAACGGAACAAAGGAAATATATCCGGGACTCTACGTCTGCGGTATGGCTGCCTCTGCCGTAAGCGGCACCCCACGCATGGGACCTATCTTCGGCGGAATGCTTATGTCCGGAAAGAAAGTGGCCGAACTTATCATCAACAAACTGAAATAATAACCAACAACTCCGGATACCGACAATATCGTTCGGCGTCCGGAGTTTTTCAAAACCAATACTTACAATACCCTGAAAATGCTTTGGATTGTAGTCACATCTCCTTCTTTCTTTACCGGTGAGGCATCATTCCTTCACCGTCTGATAGCCTGCGGCGTTGATTATATACACCTTCGCAAGCCCGGTGCTACCGCAGACGACTGCTCAAGACTGCTCGACCAGATGCCGGAAGAGGATTACAGGCACATAATAATACACGATTTCTTCGAGCTCGCCACAAAATACGGTCTGCACGGCATACACCTAAACGCACGCCGAAGCGACATCCCCACCGATTACCACGGCCACATCAGCCGTTCGTGCCACTCGCTGGAAGAAGTAGAAAAATACAAACCTGTCTGTGATTATGTATTTTTAAGTCCGATATTCGACAGCATATCCAAACAAGGATACTCGTCCGCATTTAACGATATTACATTAAAGGAAGCGGCAGTCCGTGGTATAATAGACAAAAAAGTAATTGCTCTCGGCGGCGTAACACCAGATAAAATCGAATATCTCAAGTCGTTACATTTCGGTGGAGCAGCCATGTTGGGATGCGTAAATAATCTCGCCCACTTGCCGGAGAACGAACAGACAGATATGCTGATTAGGATTAAGAAAGAGACGACGTACAAAGTTGAATAGGCAGAATCCGCATATATATTATACTGATAACTCTATAGTATATAAACATATACCAAATAACAATAACGATGAACAAGAAAGGGAGAGACAGAAAAGCCCATACCCTGTATTTTGGAAATATATTTTGCAATGTCCGGCTGCGGTAAACTCCCGTGAAACCGGTGTCTGTACGACAATCTCGCATAAACCGATCCCGCCACGCCCTACCCTTCGGAACGGAATATTCATTCTCATCTGGAAGTAAAAGTTAAAGACGACAAACTATCAGAAAACGGAAAACGCATAGAAAGAAAAAGGACCGATAGAAATTAAATGGAATATGGTTTATATAAGAACTGATGTTTTAAGACAGAATAAGCATTGTTCTCTCCTGCTGAAATGAAGTCTATAAAGTCAACTTTCAGATTGTAACCGGATTTTGATTTTTACGCCAGAGTTTCCCGTTCTACTCCGAAAAATAAACGAATATTTGCGGGCAGACTCTCCGTCGGACGCAAATACGCGAATCACGAAAGACTTTTATAAAATACTGAATGTCAACAGCTTGCGTTTAAAGGATGTTATATCGCTTTGCAATAAGCACCATTTCAGCATGCGATATTGCCCATATCAGGGGCTGAAATGCACCATATCACACCCTAACATAGGCTTAACCGGACCACAAAACGGACATTATCAGAACGCAATATGAACCCTTTCTGACTACGCTATAGGGTATATCAAAAGACGGTACCGCCCGAAATGCACTTTATTACACCGGATTTAACATTTCCTCACGCCTATTTTCCGAATTTATTTTGTCAAAAAAAAGTCAAGAAAAACCGTAAGTTGATCCCGCGGGTTTTCTTTAAAAATGCTGATACCGCGCTTAAAAAACATTGATATGACGCGTTATGAAAATAATGGGATTATTTTATCTGATAAACTGAAAGCATGCGTTTCCTCTGCACCAATGTTTTTTCATTGTTCTTCCACAATTTACCGGGTGAATCGGGAGAAGCGCCGTGCCACAGCGTTCCTGGCATAACAGTACACTATAAAAAATGAGGTGGAAACATATCAGCCTTATCCGTTAATACGGAAGACCTGATACATCTCCACCTCTGACAAAAAACTATGAATATATAGAAAATGTTTGTGCCTGCGATTATATGCATCAGAATGTCATTCTGACGGCTGCATAGACATTGCGGCCAGGAGCATTGATGCCCGATGAGAACACGCGGTACTCGGTATCGAGTATGTTCTCCACACCTGCCTGCAGGGCGATGTAACGGTTAAGGGTGTAGCTGCCTTTGAGGTTGAGCGTGAACCATGCCGGCATGCCCTCGCCATCGGCACCCTTCACAGTGGCGTAGTCGATGTTGTCCTCGCCGTCCATGTTGTAGTCGTCAACCGATTTCTTGCCGTTATAGAGGGCGTACATGTCGAAACGTCCGCGACCGTCAGCCGTGAGCCATGCCGCACCCACACGTCCATAGATAGGCGGTATGTGGTCGAGCGGCTGTTTCTTCTCGCCTCCGAGTATGCGGCCGTAGGTATAATTGAACGAAGCATAAAGCTCGGTCTGGCGCGACGGAGTGGCAGTAAGGCTTGAAGAAAAGCCCCAGAGCGCCGCCTTCTTGGCGTTGGTGTATGTATAGACGTCGCACATCTCGCCCTGATATTCCATCTGACTGTCGCCCATGAACGTGCCGCGCGCGGTGGTTATGGCGTCGAAATAGTAGGTGCCGTATATCACGTTCTCCCATGTCAGCACATTGTCGATGTGCTTCGTTATGTTAAGGTCGAGCGAAACGGTCTTCTCCGGACGTATGTCCTTGTTGGGTATTGTCACGGTGCTGACCTTTGAGTCGAACACTTTTGAAGTGTTATCGATGTTCGGCACGCGGTAGGCAGTGGATGCCGACATGGCTATCTTCCATGTCTTTGTGGGCAGCCAGTTCATGCCGAATGCCGCACTGTATGTCAGATTGTTCTTGCGCTGGCTGTCGCCGCCGAAGAAGGGGAACTCCTCCACGTCGAGCACACTGGAATATGTGGTGGCATAGCCAAGGCGGATGCCGTCGTGCATGTTCCATTTCGGACTGATGTTCCATACGTGGGTGGCAAACGCTTCGATGGTGTGCATGCTGTTATGGCCGTCGGGATAGCGCGTGGTGTTATACGAAGTCTCACCTGTCAGCACGTTCTCGGTGTTGGCTGTTGACTTCAGAAAACTCAGCGTACCGTCGATACCGAGGTGCAGTTTATGGCTGTCCATATACTTTATCCAGTCGCTGTTGAGCGATACAATGTTCACGTTCTCCCAGTTGTTGTACAGTTCTTCTTTCTGGAACTTGCGGTCGTGGCGGCTCTCCTTCACGTTCTGGTAGGCCAGAGTAAGATGCACCTTATCGGCTCCGAGCTGCTCGCGCCCGTCATACTGATAGGCAGCCATGAGGCGGAACTGCGGACCGTAGTACCACTCGGCAAACTTAGGTCGCAACTCACCGTCCTTCATCTCGGTGACGCTCAGACGGTCGTAGCGGTTGAAGTTGTTGGTATTTGACAGCTGGAAATTTATCATGTGCGACTGTCGGGCATTGGGCTTGTAGAGTAGTTTCTGCATGAAGTCGTACTGCAGATAACCCGAACGCTTCTGTAGCAGCGGTTTGTCGTTATACAACAGGATGTCGTCCTTGCCGTTCTGCGGCTGAACGTAGATGTCGCTCTTTATATAATTATCATCATCGGGCAGGAACGGATTGCGATTGGTTCCGGCACGAAGATCACCGAAGTTGCTGAACGTGAACGATGTGAGCGAGGCGAACTTATCCGTACCGTAATTGAAATCCACATGTGCCGTACCTTCATTGTTGGCACTGCCGTATCTCACGACAGCATGTCCCTCGCTTGTGGAGGATGCTCCGCCGGTGGCAAGTGTAGGCGACATCGTGTTGAACACGATTGTTCCGCCCAAAGCGTCGGAACCGTAGTTGAGCGACGACGGTCCGAAAAGTACTTCCATGTTTTTCAATGCAAACTGATCGACGGTAAGACAGTTCTGCAGATGACCGCTTCTGTATATAAGATTGTTCATCCTTATGCCATCAACCACAAGAAGGATGCGCGACGCCTCAAAGCCACGGAGTATGGGGCTGCCCCCGCCCTGCTGGCTCTTCTGTACAAGCACCTGACCGGTTTCGCCGAGCAAGTCGGCCGTAGACTGCTTGTTGGCGTAATCGATGTAGCTTTTGGGAACGCTCACAATGTGCTGCGGAGTGTTTATCTTACGTGTCTGTTCACGGTTGACAGAAACTATCACCTCACGCAGATCAACAGTACGGAATATATCCAGACTGTCAGCTTTTCCTGCATAAGCAGAAGAATAACAGCATGCCGCAAGACAAGCTGCCAACATGATGTTTCTCATATAAAAATATAAATAAGTTGTTATCCTGTGTGCTGATATTAATATCCTGAAAACGCAAGCCGGTCAATATCCCCAGACGTTGGTTTTGCTGTAAACGGCTTCGTCGGATTCTTCTTCGTAGTCATTGTAACTGTACCGACCGGGATCTGGAGGCAACGGGTTCATATCACCAAAGTCTTCACCACCGGCGCTTCCGCTCAGAATGTTATCAACAACAACCTGCAACACTTGAACCGAGGGTGAAATGTATTCTTTTTTCATCTTCATAATTTAAATGTTTTAATGTTCGGGGTGCAAATATATATTATAAATGTATAAAAAAGAAATAGAAGTTCCTTTTTTAATCTTTATTATTTAATTTGCATTTTAAATATCAATTTTAGATGATTTACATCAAGAGAAAGTATATTATTTGAATAAACATACACTCCAAAATGTTAATTAGTGTTATCTGTAAATTATTCATCATTTGCACTCAGAAATCCCCAATAATTTCTATTTGACATAAATCAAGCCCTATTGTTTTAAAAATTTTATCATATGCCCGTATATTTATTTTGATTTAAAGAAATATAAACACCATATTGCAAAAATACAGAAAATATGACACATTTGCCGAAAAAGTGTAAATGTATAAATGTTTTTAAAATAGAATAAAAAATAAAAAATATATTAATATATAACAAATATGTCCGATTTTTCTTTTTAATTCAGATGAAATGGTATATATTTGCCGTCCGGTTTTTACCGGAAAGGATAACATATATTAAAAGATTAAGATTTTATAAACAGGAATGAAGGTACTATGGTAAAAAAAGGATTGACAGGATTATTGGTGTTTCTCTTACCGCTTATGTTTATGCAGGCTCATTTGAGCGATGACAAAGACGTAAACGACAAGAAACGCGCTAAAATGGAACGTGCTGTTTCCACATTACCTGATTCTGCTTATGAACAGGTCAAGAAAGAAGATTTGCTGAATGATGAGGTGTATATCAAACTTGCACGGGACGGTTGGTTTCCGCAAGAGATAACAAATATCATGGACCGTTACATAAAGGCGAACCGCAATAACGTGCGTGGCTCGCGCGAATATGGTATGTATGCCAAGCAGTGGCTTCCTACTTTCGGCCACACACCGGGCAACGACTCCATATATCAGTTTGTAGATACGGCTTATTATGGTGAAACAATGAAATCGGTACGCCGCCTTTACGCAAAACAGCTGGAGGCGTATTACCCGGAAATACCATATACACCGGAGGACCGTATGCAGGGCAAACGCAATCCGGGATATTTCCGTCCCGTACAGCAGAAACCTTATACAGGTCGAGTACACTGGATTGTGGTTCATCCCACAAATCCTGACGCTCTGATGGTTATACCTGACGGCGGCGGCATATTCCGCACAGACAATCTGGGCGAAACATGGGACTGTGTCACAGACAGAATACCGGATCGTGAATACAGAAAAATATGTTCTCATTCGGCAATCCCCGTTGATCCGGATGACTGGGATCATTTCTTTGCCTTCATGAAGAACGGCAACGCTTCAGCCGTTTATGAAACAACAGACGGAGGACAGAGCTGGACAAGAGTACAGGGTGCTACACACAAATCGTTCAAGCGTGGATACGCATTTAAGGACGCAACCGGTAAATTGAAATTTATCGGTGCCAACCAAGGTGGATCAAACTATCTTGGCAGTCAGCTTTGGTATAGTGAGGACAAGGGTGTTACATGGAAACAAATAGTGATACCCGAAGACATGAAAGAAACTCACCCGGAAACAGGTATGAAGGGCTCGTTCTTCCAGAACGTTGCCTTCCACCCCGAAAACCGCAACCTTATATATATACCGACTTCACGCAGTATATATTATTCTGAAGACGGACTTACTCCGCAAAGCGACGGAAGTTTCAATATAAAGCGTATGACGTTCGATGTATACAATCAGGACGGCACAGAACTGAGATACAGTCAGGTGAATGAATTTCCTTTTAAGGCTACAACCCAGAGCTTTTTGGAGATAAACCCGAACAATCCACTTCAGATGTGGTTCGCAACGGCATCGCGTAACGTAAGCTATGGCGTATATTCAGCCGTTTATCGCTCAGACGACGGCGGAAAGACATGGCGTACATTGCAGGAACCTATAAACGGCATAGGCAGCGGACTTGCTTTCGGAAATGAGTCACCATGGGGATGGCTCGGAGGTTTTGGAGTAAATTTCCAGGATCCACAGTGGCTGTACGGATGCTCCATGAGTTCGGCAATAAGCAGTGACGGAGGACATACATTCCAGCAATTTGCCTGGGGAAACCGTCTGAAGGCTAAAGCAGATGACGGACTGTATTATACAACAACCAGTGCACGACACAATGCAGACAATCATTGTATAGTCTCTCATCGCAGCGGACGAGTATTCCGTGGATCGGATGCCGGTCTGCTCGTAAAAGACAAGAACATCAACAACCACGAATGGACAAACATAAACAGCTCGATGGGCAATCAGCTGCATTATTCTATTAAGGTAAATGAATTCGGCGACCAGACAATGCTCGGCAATACGCAGGACGTGGACGCACAGACATACCGTTACGGCAGATGGGGAAACTGGCGTGGATATGAGGGAACTGAAGCTTTCCTTAATCCTTATGCCGGCACATGCTATTTCTCCGGAAGCGGAGGCGGAGGTCTTGAAGGAGTATCGCTCAGTTCTTGGTATGAAGGCTATTCGATGGCTGATGTCTGCACAGGATACTGGTATCTGATTCACAATCCGGGAAACAACGCCCAGTCTTTCTTCCGTATAGAGGATTTCGGACGTAAGACGATAAACATCTCTGCAAATACTGTAGATGAGAGCGGTGCTGGAACTGGTGCACGTGATTTCGCGATAACCCGCGATGGCGACAAGCCCACACTGTTTGTGCTGAACACCAACCATACAATTGTCAAGTCGACAGACAATGGCAATACTTTTGAGACTGTTATGGTGAATGGTTCCAACGGCTCAAAGGTTGCGGCAAAGTTTACAAACGCCTGGATTGCAGCTGATCCGAATAACAGCAACGTTATATATGTTGCACAGACCGGAAAGGTGCTTAAATATGATTTGACAACCGGAAATAGTGAGGATCTCTCGCAGGGCCTGCCGTCAATTTCGTGTGACGATATATTCTTCCATGAGGGAACAGGAGACCTGTATTTCTTCAGCTCTTCGTCAGGTATATATCTGCGCGACCACAATACTGGCCAATGGTCGTTGTGGCTTAAGGGATATAATCCGCTTTCGGCAAAGCGTCTTGCCTTGAACTATACCACCCAGGAAATGGTGATAGGCGATTACGGACGTGGCGTGTGGGTGGCTGACCTTGAGCATCCGGCTGACCGCTACTTCAAGAACGGCTTTGCGCTGAAAGAACTTTCTAATGTCAACGGACGCCGCACATTCGGAATTGATACAAAATGGACCATACCTTTGTATTATAACTATACATGGTATGTAAATGGAACGGATGTGAATAATCCTTACCAATACCTGACAGCCAATCTCAATGATAATGATAAAGTGCAGCTGAAACTCACATTGCGCGAATCACCAGATGTGACAACGGAATCAGCAATATATACAGTGAAGGCCGGCACATCCAAAACAACGACTGTTGAATATGCACCAAAGCCGGGACAGGCTCTTTACAGCAATGGCAACGGTCGTATAGATCTTGGAAATGTTGACTACTTCTTCAATGATTTCACAATAGATTTCTGGATTAATCCGGAAAACGATGGTGTTATACTGTGTAACCGCCCGGTTGAATTGCAGCGTGACACACGCGGTTGGGCATTATTGCTTGACCAGGGCAAACTGAAATTCCGTTATGCTCCGGCTCAATTGTTCGACCGTGCTACATACGATAAGAATGAAACTCAGCAGACAGATCTTGTCGGCGGATCTTTGACAAAGGGACGCTGGTCGCATGTTGCGCTGAGTGAAGATCGCGACGGCAATGTAACATTATATATAAATGGCAGTGAAGTGGCTTCGGCTCCACGTATCGTACAGTGGGCTTCACTTAACAGTGCTGTGAACCTGTCACTTTTTGCAGATGGATTCGAGAGCATGGCAATGAAGGGAAGTGTAGACGAACTGAAGATATGGAACCGTGCGCTCAATGCAAATGACATTAAGCGTGCTATGTTCTCACATGATACATCGGATAATAACGCTTTGGTGTATTACAATGACTTTAATGCAGGAGCACTTGACAAGGAGTATGAGTTATTCTCACGCACAGGCATGGCTCCACGCACCCAGGCTGTCACATCTTACGTTAAGATGCCAGTCGCTGTTGGAGCAATCAAATCTGATGTAAAAACACCTCAGGGACGTACCGCATATGATACGGGCAATGGAACAGCAATATATCTGACCCCATCAAGCGAACAAGCACCGGAATTTGGAGTTTATCGTTACGCAAATCTTCATCCGGACAGCATGGGTGTCAACACTCAATATTATATTGCCGCATCTGAAGTATTCCAGATACGCCCGTTCTCTGACGCGGGACAACAGACTGTTGATATAGAGCTACCTCTGTCATGGCATAGCGGAAAACAGTATCAGCTCTATGCATGTGGACTGTATGAAGACCAGAAAGTATGGATGAAAGTTGCAGATATGGAAGCCGGCGAAAGCGGTAGTTCACTAGTAGCCAAAGGTGTAAAAGTTGTTAACATAACAGATAAAATGCTTGCAGTACTTGAGAATAAACCTGCAATAGAACCAACACTGGCCGGAAATTGGGAAGGAAATGAGATTGATGTTTATGACCAGAATCAAGTGTCATATAATATTAACGCACATCTTGTTGGCGGAATGAACGAGCCGAGCGGACTTTATGAAATAAGTTCAAGAACTGGTCTGTTCAAGATCGCAGACAATATGAAATTTATCAATGGAAAGGCAGTAGCAAAACTTCAGCTTGACATTAACATGCTGAAAAACGCTAAAACGCTTAAAGATACCATCGAAGGTAAAAACGGAAGCATGGTACCATTGGTAATAACAGTCAACAACAAAATGCTGCCAGTGGATCCAGGCAAGGCAATGACATTCAATAGCGGAGGAGCTGCAGTACAGTCTTCACAGATAAGCAGCAGTCTCAATGGGCTCAACAATGTAACCATGATGGGATGGATACGTCTGGACAACGAGGATATGATGAAAAGCGTAAAACCGTTGATATTCTTCCGCGGCAGCAACGGTGGAGTATGTGGAATACATATTGCGGACAAGAACCTGCGCTTCCACTGGAATGACGGATACTACGGATGGTCAACGACACATTACTTCAAGTCTTCAGACATAGGAAGATGGATGCATGTGGCATTAGTTGCAGCATCTGACGGATTCCATGTATATCTTAACGGTGCCGAATATTTCCGCTCGACAAGCGTACCTACTGCCAAGATAAATTCGGCATTGCTCCTTGGACAGAACTATCAGGGAGACAAATGGTACAAAGGTGCAATCGACCAAGTAATGCTTTGGAGTCGCGCACTGTCATCTGATGAGATACGTAAATATATGATGGAAAATCCTCGACTTGACGAGCCTGGACTGGTTTCGTTTATAGACATGGATCATACAAATGAAAACGGAAAGGTATACGATGTTGTTACGGGCACTCCGCTCACTCTGTATGGGACAACTTCAAACGAAGAATTCTCACATATGCCGTACCACCCATCCATCACATTCAGCCAAAACAGTCAGGATGCAGAATCAAATCAGGCGGTACATGTAGCTGCACCTCAAGGAGTAAGTGCAGACTTCCGCATAGGAGTGATGAATGGAACTCCATATAATTATGCAAATACAGAGCATGCAGAATTTGTGCCATTGAGTAATTCGTTCTACACAATTACAATGAGTAAAGCCTCGGTGTTCTCATCAGGTCAGAAAGCTACAATAAGTTTTGACATGCCACAGACCACATCGGCTCCCGCCGTTACATTGGCATTGCGTCCGATAGGTTCTCCAGAACCGTTCTCAACATTCGTTCCTATGCTCAGCCATGATAATGGAAGAATGAAATTTGAAGTGGACGGAACTATTCTTAACGACGGGTGTGAAATGATGTTAATGTATGACGGAACTACCGGTGATTTCCCTGTAAGGGTTAATCTGTCAGTTGATAATCATGTTGAAGGCGACACAATAATAATTAGTGACGCTATGAACAAAATAACCGTAAAGAGTAAAGTGATAAGTAAAAATCCGACAAGCAAGGTACAGGTGTCTGTTGTTGAATCAGAATATGCTTCAGCCAATATATCTGAGCTAGACCTTAACGGTCCGGCAGAACAAGATATTGTGGTAACGATCAACAAAGAAAATCTTAACAGCTTGGCTATCAACCCTGTCACAATAAAACTTTCAGGAGTCACCGACAACAGTGAACTCAAGCTTAATGTCGCACTTGAACCAATAGTAGAACTGTCATTAGCTGATAATGAAAATGAAGAAAATATCATTGAGGCCACATCACCATATGTATCGTTTGGTGTAAAGGCAAAATTGTTGCAAGGCGTACTCAGCGAAGGCATAAAAATAAAAATTGAGTCAGATGGAAATACAACAGGCCTAGTAAATACATCTTTGGGAAGTTTGCTCAGTAACGGTAATGCTGCATATGCAGATATGCTTGAATATTATCCGAGTGCAAGTGAGTTTGATGCAGGATGGAACCTGATTGGAAATCCATACTTATCGAACATAAATCTCACAAAAGAACACAATGTCATACTCAATGAGGATGAAGTGGTGAAATACCTCTACCAGTACAATCCAGAGAGTGACACATATACAGCCTGGGATATGGTGGAGAATTATGATGAGACACAGAAACTCATGCCATTCCAACCGTTCTTCGTACAGACACGCCAATCAGGTGCAAGTCTTGTAATAACACCGGAATCGAAGAATACAAGCATAAACCGCCGTGTATTTGACCATTATATGCTTCACGAGAGTAGAATGTTACGTCTGGGTCTATACGCAGGTGATTCTGATAAACTGGCCGACCGAACAGAAATAAAATTACAGAACGAAACTTCTAACGGTTTTGTTCTCGGGGAAGATGCAGTAAAAATGTGGGGAGGCCTTAACTCCAAGACAAACGAGCTTGCTACCGTATGCGACGACCGCAACCTGTCGGTTAACGTCTTATCTGGCAAACAAGTGGAAATACCACTCAACCTGCGCCTTTCCTCTAAAGGAAAGTTCCGTTTAGCTGCAATAAAAGTATATGGTTATGGCCTAAATGACAAAGCAGAACTTCTGGACAAATCAACAGGTCAGAAATGGAATCTGCTTGATGGTGACGGATATGAATTCAATGTAGAGAACACGACTGATGCAACATCACGATTTGTCATTCTTCTGAATGTACACGATGAAGCAACTGGAATTGGACAAGGTGCTGAAAATACAAAGCCTACAGTCAGCATAGACGGAAACACATGTCGTATAGAAGGACTTTCCGGCAAGTCTGTAATAGAGATGTTCGATACAGCTGGACGCAGATGTGTATACAATACAACAACTTCAGACAGCTACTCTCATCAGTTGCCTTCAGGCACATACATCGTGCGTGTGCGCACATCTAACAAGGATTATACAAACAAAATAAACGTAAGATAATGAAAGCAAGATATATAATTGTTTTATTGTTCTCATTGCTCGGCCTGTCTGCACAGGCCCAGAGCATTGAGCTGATAGGACTTGTTCCAAGTGCCGACGGCAGTGTCTCGGGCCGTATGATATTGGCTAAGGTCAATGCCGGAGGCGAGGAAATACAGAATGTTCAGGTAGTGTCCTTCAGTCTGCGTGACGGCAAAAGCACAGTGTCTTCAGACAATATACCTTTGTCAAACGGATATTATCTGCTGCCAATACCAGAGACACTCGACCGTAACTTCACGGTACCTCTGCTTGACACAACTGACAGATATGCATATCGTGCTAAATTTATCACTGCAACCGGAACACAGTACCTTTCTGAGTTGATAGAGGACAATGGCGTCGAGCGTTTTAAATGGATCGGACAGGATGTCAAGTGGAATGCCGCTACAAGCGGATATGATAATAGAATAAAGTTTGACGAAGGCATTGATGGCGGAAACCCGTTCCCTGTTGACGGTATAGGTTTCTACAAGAGTTTCAGCACTCATGCCAACGGAAGCTTCACGTTCAACTTTGCTGAAGACAGTCCGTACTCACGCTTTTTTACGTATTACGGAATCCAGGACGACAAGAGCAGCGGCGACATCCGTTTCTCTCTTTCTGTGAACAATGAGGTGAAGGAAACACAAACCATGTATGCAAAGAATAACCCAAAGAAACCGGCTGATGGTATATATCTGCGTAAGTATGAAATTCCAATCGATGGACAGACGGATATTGTCATTACGGGTAATATAATTGATGATAACGCTCAAGACCACATGAACTTCCCACTTGGACGTGTTTATCTAAAAAAAGATGTAAGAAAAGCTCAGAAAGCCACATGGCCAGAAACGGCTATATTGGCCTACGGCAAGCCGTTTACACATACGCTTGACGCAGGCTTTACTTCTGGTGGCACGGGGCTATACTATATTACAGCCGGCTATGAATATGCAACTATTGAAGGTAACGTACTGAACGTGCATACAATTCCAGAGGATAAGTCTGCATATATTGAAGTAACTGCCGTACAGCCAGGTACAGAAGAATACCTGACTTCGCCGATTACGAAATGTCGCTTCTATATACGCAACGACAGAACCGTAGCACGCAATGAAAAACTTGTACTTAACAATGGGGATGAAATAAATGAACTCACTGTTTATGCTGATCCAGAATCGCGCGGTCAGGTCGTGGTGGATAATGGTATTGCTTCAGTGAAAAAACTGATTCTGAAATACACGTTCAAACCAGGTCAATGGAATTTCATCTCATTCCCGGCTAACGTAAGTCTCTCAAAAGTAAGTAATCTCAACGAACTGGGTTACCATCTGAACGCTGCTAAAAAAGCTTTTTACATCTGTGAATACAGCACACGTTCACGTGCAGAACAGCCAAGTAAGACAGCTTGGGTGAAAATGCAGACAGACAATGTCGTCAAGAACAAAGGATACATCATGGGCGTTGCCCGTTCGGCGGACAATCCGGATAACACACCTGTTGAAGTGACATTTGTCTTTGAAAACACGACACTGGGCTTTGATGCATCCAATAATGGTTCACTCAATGTAGAACTCAACATGATGCAAGTTGAACCAGGCACAGAGATTCCTGTATATGTGACACCTGACAACGGAGTGAAAGGCGCACCATTAAAGGTAATGGTAAGATTCTCACCAAAAGATGTTACGGAACTGCCGATAAACTACGCTACAGCTCTCGATGATGTACGTGTCACCTTCACACCTAACAATGCAGGCATACGTCTGACTTTGCCGACACAGGAGCAGGCAAAAGTTGTAATCTTCGACAAAAAGGAAAAAATAGTGAAAGCTGTGAAATATGTCGCTCCGTTCATGATTGACATACGCGACCTGAAACCAGGCAAATATCAAATGTACATAAAATATGGTAACGCTGAGGCCATAAAACCGTTTGAGATTAAAGAGAAAAATTAGAAAACCAATTCATACATAAATTTAACACAAATGTAAGGCTGTCCCTAAATAAAAAAAGGACAGCCTTAATTATATGAATTCTACGAAATACGTATACCTGTAAATGATCCATACAAGCCGGTCATGTTTCATATCATAATTTCTGTTAATTAAACCATATTATCTGTTTCACTCAGCAGCGTCAATCTCAAACCTTACCGACTGCGGTCCGTCTTCTGTTACAAAGACCCTCTTGACAGGTGTAACAGCATCATACGAACCTACCCCACCCTCCATGCATCCGATGTAAATACTATTAGAATCGTTGAGCGCACACGGCACTTTGAACGTCTGTTCACGGTCTGACGTCATAGCCAACGGATATTCCATAAGCACACGACCGTCTCGATAATAAGAATTGAAAGGCAGATAGTCGCCACCATATTTTATCATATTTGACACAACAAACTTATCATTTGGCTCTATCTTGCCATTGTTCACAATGATTACGTCAATCCAGCACTTACGTGAAACGTAGAGATTATGAGTATAATACTTGCCCCTCTCAAAATGGCGGTTGTCGTAATAAAAGAGTAGTGTTTGTCCATCGTTGTCCGATTTGATGTCTTTCGGCATTATATACATATCTTCAGGAAGTGAAGAAAGGTCTATTGTGAGATAAAAATTTCGCGCTACTGACGCATCGTTTCCACTGTCGCACAACTCATCGTCACGCAACTCGAAGTACAGACGATAGTTTCCTTCGTTGTCGGTCACGCTTTTAGCCTTATGACGCGTAACCTGCTGTCCCAGCCATACCGACTCTTTATAGTCGAGACTCACCTGCACTCCCGCAAGCGGCTTGCCATCGGCAGTACGTGCAACTCCGCTTATTATGGTGCTACTTGTAGTAGGCCCTGAGATAAAATCACTCTCCTCATCACATGAGACAAGACAAAAAACACACACTATCAGCCAAAAGGAATTAATAATACTGCAAATTTTCATATTAAAGATTTTTTAGATTATGTCTATAAATTAAACGCACTTGCCTACAATAGCTTGCATCTCCGAATAAAAAATATTTCGAATAAATATATTATACAAAGTAAATCCACACAACATCTATTTACTTCAGTCCGTACATCCAAACATGTGTATTCAGTATACCGCGCAGCATATCGCACCAAGAGCATAATCGCCAACATATTTTGAATGTTACCTTGCAAAATCATATAGCGTCGTCATGGCATTATACAGACTAGAAACCTGACACACAGAATGAAAAAACAATTGCAATTGATGTCTCATTTTACGTCAAGCCGCAGATTACACATAAATAATAAATTTTCGAATTTATAAAAAATTCTTGCGCTGTAAATAGGGGTATTCTGAATAACCCGCGTTATAAGGGCAAAAATAACTCACAAAAAGACATTATTAATCATTAAAAATCACAGCAATATGAAATTCAAATTATTTGTATTATCTTTGTGCTTATTCGCAGTAAACAACGTAACAAACGGCCAGGAGAACAAACACGAGATACGCATCTCGGCAAGCGACGGTCTTACACAGTCTGCAGTTGACGTTCTCGGATTAGGAATGGCAGATGCAATCACAGGCAGCAAACGCACAGATGAAAGATCAAGCATTGTTTACGGACTGGGCTACCGCTATGCAATCAATCGTTTCAAAGTAGGCGCCGATTTTGGATTCTCACACACAAGCAGCAAACTGACACTTGCAAGCGACAAGACTCCATCAATAAAAGAACGCGAGCTGAACTTCATGATACTGCCCACAGCCGAATTCGTATACCTCAAAAGTGGAGTTGTTGAGCTTTACGGAAATGCCGCTGCCGGTATAAATCTGAAAAGCCACAAGGAAACAGGACTTACAGAGGCTGGAAAATCTGCAGCAAGCAAGACAGACCTCAGTCCATCGTTTGCATATCAGGTGAATCCAATAGCTATAAGGGTTGGCAACCAAAGCATCGGAGCATTCCTTGAAGCAGGACTTGGCCACAAAGGATTCGTAACAGCCGGACTCAGTTTCAGATTCTGAACAGTCACACAATACAGACACATACACAACAATGAGAGCCGACAGTAAGGAAATATTCAAGAGCAGATTTCAAAAACATTATCCAAGGCTATGCAACATAGCCTATGGATATGTTTCCGACATGGAAGACTCCGAGGACATTGTCCAGGAACTGTTCATAAGCGTGTGGAACAAAAAACTCGACTCCATGCCTGAAGCTGATTTCGCCGCATACATGACCACCGCCGTTAAGAACCGCAGCATCTCTTTCCTGCGAAAACGTGCCTATAAGATGGTTCCTATAGACTGCCGCAACTCTGCAGCAGCCGATATGTGCGACGACAACAGCAATGCCGACGACAACAAATCGTTGGAAGAAAAACTCGAATCAGCACTTTCGACTCTGCCTCCAAGATGCAAGGATATCTTCCTTATGGCAAAACTCCACGGAATGAAATACCGTGAGATTGCCAAGGCTCTGGATTTGTCAGAAAAGACAATAGACAATCAAATGACAAAAGCGATCAAACTGTTGCGTATATATGTTGCAGAAAACAGATCTGCTCTGGCTGCGTTTATCATTATCATCTTATCCATCGTTATAAACCATAAGTAGAAATGAACCGTAAAGAAGACATAAACGAACTGCTTGCCAGGCATTTTGCAAACGAAAAAATGACGGACGGCCAACAAGCCGAGCTTGACAGTTGGATTTCGGACAACACTGAGGAATACCAAAGACTGCGTAAACTCATCGGAGCTTCGTTGAACAAGCCTGATGAAGAATGCTATGACACTGAAAAAGCATGGCAGAAAATAGAATCTAAGCTACACGATCGGCCATCATTGTTCAACCTCTATGGCAGAACATGGAAACTTGTAGCCGCCGCGTCATTACTGCTTGTCATACTGTTCTCTGTGCCATATCTTTCCGGAAATACAGAAGGAAACACCACCCACTATGCGAATACGGATAACACACAAAAAATGATAACGCTGCCTGACGGATCTGAAGTGCAACTTTATCCCCACTCCACTCTTGCCTTCAGTCAGTCTGACGGTAAAGAGGCAAGAGTGGCAAAGCTCAAAGGTAAAGCATTCTTTAAGGTAAAAAGACAAAACGGCATGAGCTTCAAGGTTGAAACAGAAGCTATTGACGTAGAGGTCCTCGGGACATCATTCCTCGTCGATGCAGCCACCAAAAACAACACCGGTGTATACGTAAGCACCGGAACTGTGAAAGTGACAGCTGGCGAAACAAGTGTCATTATTGTTAAAAACGAAAAAGCTATACTGAAAGATGGTAACCTGCAGACAGGCACCTTCGACAATGCGGACACGACTCTAAGCGAAAGCGATGTGACATTGACTTTCAGCAACACCAGGATAACAGATGTCGTGAAACAAATAGAACAGAAAACAGGCATACGTATTGAGTTGTCTGAAGGTCTTGAACAAAATCTTGTAACAACACGTTTTGACAATATTGATGCCCGCAATATGGCCGAGGAACTGGCATTCATTTGCGGCTGCAAATACAAGACAATTACAGAAGGAAAACATTATAAACTGTATAAATGAAAAAACTGTACATGCTACTGATAATGCTCACTGCATTATCCTGCATGCCGTCAACAGTCTTCTGTCAGTCGTGGCAGCCGGACGACACGGTAGCGGAAGAGACGCTAACAATAAGCGCCTCTTCCGCCACTGTGTTACAATGGTTTGACAAGATTGAGAAAGAATGCAACATTATACTGTCATACAATCCCTCGACAATCGACCTTGACAAAAAAGTGAGTATCAGCATATCTGGCAAAACAACTGTCGGCCGGCTTCTGAAAGCCGTACTCACTGAATACGACGTAAGAATGACAGCTATACCTCCGCGTAAGATAGCACTGCAAGTCACAAAAAAAGTAAACATTTGCATAAGTGGTACGGTGTATGAAGAAGAAAGCAATGAACGACTTTATGGAGCAATAATACGCCTCGACAGAGGTGACGGCCACCCTCTCATGGTACAGACCGATGTCGGTGGCTCATTTCGTCTGTATGCACCACGCGGAAGCTATAAACTCACCGTGTCATATGTCGGCTATGCCCCCATCACCCGGCAGATAAAAGCTGATAACAATTGTTTTCTGCCAACAGCTCTGAAGCCTTTGGCATTCGAAATCGACGAGCTCACGGTTGAGACAAATAAACGTGAAAACGAACTGCACGAACTCACTGCCTCAAACATGCTTTCCTTCAGCAGAAACGATTTGTTCTCACAAATCTGGATATTACCCGGCGTAATGTCCTCGCCAGCAGGCAACAATCTGCAGGCCGACGGTGGTGGAGCCGACGAAAATCTGTTTCTGCTCGACGGCGTAGCCGTGTTCCATCCCGGACATTTCAACAGTCTGATGCCGATGTTCAATGGAGATGCCGTAAAAAACATTGTATTTCACAAAGGTTTCTTCTCCACACGCTTTGAAGGCAGGCTATCGTCAGTCACTGAGATAAATCTCAAGGACGGCAACAAGAATGAATATGTAAATACGCTCTCACTAGACATGCCAGCCGCATCAATGACACTCGAAGGACCAATTATAAAGGATAAACTTTCATACATAGTCAGTGCAAGAAGAAGCTGGTTGGACTTCTTCGATAATATGCAAAAAGAAGAAAACAGGCTTAACCATTCTGCCTATGACTACAATGCCAAACTCTCATATCACATATCACCGGTAAGTTCGCTCAGCCTGATGGCATACGGAAGCAGAGACGACTACCGCATGCCGATATACGACAATGAACGCACATCGGTGCTTAGATGGGACAACCATATTTATCAACTCGCCTATCGTACACAACTCGGAAAAATAGAAAACAATACTTCGTTGTCCTATTCCAGTCATACCAACAGGGCACGCATCGACATTATGGGATTTGACACAGAAGGATACATACACAGTGGTATAAAATCACTCAACACAACAACAGAATTCACATTTTCGGCCGACAACATTTATAAAGCACGCTGGGGCCTCAAGTATTCGTACGACATCTATGATCTCGTATCTAACGGTAACGATTTAAGCACACGACATGAACCTATAAGTCAGGTTTCCATGTTCTACGACAATCAGATTCGTGTTTCCGAACGCATCTCTGTGCAAGTTGGCGTGCACGGCGTAGGCTACTTTCCGCATGACGAAAGAAATTATTACAGCATACAGCCACGTTTCTCGCTAAAATATTTTCCATGGGACAACGATATCATATACATAAACTTCTCTCGAATGGAGCAGTTCTATCACTGTCTAAGACTCAGTTACTGGGATATGCCGACCGATTTCCGCATGCCCTGCATCGACGGATACAAACCACGTACATCCGAGCACTACGAAGCCGGATGGAAACACTTTATCGACAACGGACTACTGGAAGTGTCGGCATACTATAAGACCAGACACAACGTAGTAGCCTTCAGACCTGACGCATTTATTGAGGAAGGTAACTGGAACCAATACATCATGGCAGGAAACGGCGATAGCTACGGTATCAGATTCTATGTCAATAAAAACTGGAAGCGCTGGCTGTTCCAATTATCTTATGCATACTCGCGTAGCCGCGAATGGTTCGATGATCTTCCGGAGCAAGGCAAAATGCCTTCTCTTTACGACGTACCCCATCAGTTGGGTACCGCCCTGTCTTTCCGCATCAACCCACATTCACTTGTCTCCGTTGGCGGAATGATGCGTTCCGGCAAAGTGATCGATTCCGATTACGGTTTTGAAGAGAGCTCTGAAACTAATTTCAGAACCACACGCGAACCAATGAACTATCGCATAGACACAGGATATTCATTTGAGAAAACATTCGGGAAAAAACTGCTTTTGCTACGTTGCGGACTTTACAACATAATCGGCCGACCGTCCGAAGAGGATTTTCTAAGTCTTTATTCTGTAAGCTGGAACGGCAACTGCCTGCCATACGTAAGCATAAGTTTTAAGTTCTGACATCAACTATGAACCAACGTAGAAGCAAGCCCCTGCAAACATAACGCATTAGACACGCTTTATCAAAAGCTCAACTACATGTCTGTCAGCCGGCAACCATTTCACATCATCAAGGTTTTCCGGTGTAAGCCATGCTGCACTCTCATGTTCTTTCAGCACAAGACCACCGGTGACAACAGTGCAGAGATAACAGTGCATGATTAGATGGAAAGAAGGGTAATCGTACTCGACTGTTGTAAGACGACGACCTACGCTTATTGTCGTATCTAGTTCTTCCATTATCTCACGTTTCAAAGCATCGATCAGACTCTCACCCATCTCCACCTTTCCACCGGGAAACTCCCAATAATCCTTAAACTCACCATATCCGCGCTGTGTGGCGAAATAGCAGCCATTGCAGCAAATTATAGCAGCCACAACTGTTATGCGTCTGTTCATCTATGTTATCTTTATGTTTTCTATTCTTTTCGCTTTCTGAGTCACTCCATACCAATACTGGCAGTAAAAACCCACCTCGTGTACCACGATATTAAAACAATATGTATCTGCATCATTACAACAAAACTGTCATACAAACATGCAAAGATATTATTATTCCGAATATTGCATATTTATTTAAAGGCTGATATTACATAAAACTTTCAAATCATCATGCCATCCTCACACCACATTTTATCAGACATCAACGGTCTCACCTTCCCGACTTATCTTCCAGAAATTTATTCCGTGCTCATCGGTGAACTCTTTCATACGCCATGCCGACTCAAAACCGCTTGCCACAAAATGCATGGGCACAAAGAGTCCGACTTCAAACATCTCGATGAACTGTCTTCCGCCACGCGTATATCCATTACCTATACGGCCGTCGACAGGGAACATAGCAACATCAAAACTGCCAGCAATCTTATGCACATCCTTCAATTCTCCTAAAAACATCCGCTCCTCTCTCACAGGATCCACCCCAGGGCACTGATCAGCACAATCTTCTTTGATACCATTACCGTCTTCTGTAAGAAAACGCGCATACCAATTATTGAGGTCACCAGCGTGGAATATGCGTCTGCCCTCAGTCTCCACAATCCATGATACACCGCTGTCGTTGCTTCCGGCAGCCATAACATAAATATTACCATCACTCCATGTTCCACCCTTTGCAAGCCAGACATCGGTATCGGTACGCACTGCCCTGCGCCGCTTTAGTATGTCCTTGGATAGGACGTATTTAATATCAGACCTTATTTCCTTCCATGAGAATATCTCACTGTTGAAATGATCCTCATGAAAATGGCTGGAGAATACATACACCGCTTTCTCCGACTCCAGTAAACCTGGTATCACGCCGGCCGGATCCATCCAGTAATCAAATATCAGTATACTGCTACATGTCTCTATGGCAAAGCCACTGTGGAATATATATGTCAATCTCATCTTTACATCTGTTTTATCCTAGCGTCATGTCATGATTTTCACAATGCCGAAATGTCTGTTGTATGAGCCATCACAAAGCAAAGTTATGAAAAATCTAGCGCACAACGGTTCTTCACAGCATAAATATTCAAAATACTGCGTGAGCAACACATCCGTTGATGCACTATTCTGTACTTTATGAATAGGGAAACAATCCGAAATAGATGTTTTCCGTGTCATAGCAAAACGATGTCTTTTCTACATTCGTTTTTCGGCTGATTAATTTTGTATTTAGGACAAAAATGCATTAACTTTGCACTAAAAACGAATAGCAATGAAATCCAGAAGGAACATTCTTATTATTGCAGCAGTATGCATACTGATAATATGTGGAGTCACATATTATTATTTCTTCTCGTCGATGTCAGCCAAAGATACAACTGAATATGTATATATCGACAACAACGACAACATAGACTCTGTGACCGTGAAACTGGAAAAAATATCAACGCCACACGCTATTTCAGCATTCAAGATGCTTGCCGGATACAGCAAATACGCTGAGAACATACGCACCGGACGATATGCTATAGAACCAGGAGAGGGTGCGGCCGTCACTTTCAGACGCTTGAAGAACGGACTGCAGACACCCGTCAACCTCACTATACCATCGGTGAGAACCGTGGAAAGACTATCGGCTCAACTGTCAGAGAAACTCATGATAGACAGTGCAACCATCTGTAAAGCACTGAAAGACGAAAAGACATGTAAGGCACTGGGATTTGATACAACAACTGTGATTTGCATGTTCATCCCCAATACCTATGACATTTATTGGAATACAAGTGCCGAAAATCTGCTCAAACGCATGAAGAAGGAATACAGCAGATTTTGGGACGAGGAGCGCATGGCAAGAGCAGCCAACATAGGAATGAGCCCAACAGAAATAATGACTCTTGCAAGCATTGTGGATGAAGAAACAGCCAATGACCAAGAGAAACCTATGGTTGCCGGCATGTACTGCAATCGTCTGAAACTTCGCAACAGTGAATATCCCGACGGTATGCCGCTGCAGGCTGATCCCACCATCAAGTTTGCATGGAAAAGATTTGATCTGCGCAGAATATACAACAAACTGCTTAACATAGACAGTCCGTATAACACATACCGACGTACCGGACTTCCACCAGGACCAATTAGAATTCCGTCAATAGCAGGCATTGAAGCCGTACTCAATCATACAAAGCATGATTACCTGTATATGTGTGCTAAAGAAGACTTTAGTGGTACCCACAACTTTGCACGAACATATGAAGAGCATATGGCCAATGCACGCAGATACACCCAGGCGTTGAACCAAAGGGGAATAAAATAAAAAACGGAAATAATCATACCGGCACAAAACAAAAAGAAAAACGCCGGAATTATAAAAACAAAATGCAGACTTCTTCACAGGAGCCTGCATTTATTTCAATAGGTATTAGCCTTTCTCTTAAGGTAAAAAGATTGTATTCAGGATAACGAAACAAAGGTAACATATTTTTAGATAATGTTAAAATCTCTTATATATTATAAAGCATAATTTTCTTTTTATTAGCTTTTTTTTGCACAAATATTCCTTATTATTCATATTTCCGACCATAAACGGTAACTATCATTCCCACTGCCTCATAACTGACATATATCAACTCACAACCATACGTTTTGTTCAAAAATAACAGAACAGCCTCTCCTACAGGCAAAATTTATATTGGAGAAATGTATATAACTGATTTTTTTTCTTAATTTTGCAACATAATTAATAATAGAAAAATATGGCAATCAAAGAGGAAGAAACATCTCTGGAGAAAAAAAGCATAAGCTTTGTTGAACAGATTGTAGAGAAAGATCTGGCTGAAGGTAAGAATGCAGGACGCATACAAACACGTTTCCCGCCTGAACCGAACGGCTACCTGCACATTGGACACGCAAAAGCTATATGCATGGATTTTGGTGTTGCCGACAAATATAATGGAGTCTGCAATCTGCGTTTCGATGACACAAATCCTACAAAGGAAAACAATGAATACGTAGAAAACATCCTCAACGACATAACATGGCTCGGATTCAAGTGGGGCAAGATATTCTATGCTTCCGATTATTTTGAAAAGCTGTGGGAGTTTGCAGTGTGGATGATAAGGAACGGCCATGCCTACATCGACGAGCAGACATCCGAACAGATTGCCGAACAAAAGGGAACGCCTACAACACCTGGCAAACCGTCACCATACAGAGACCGTCCGGTGGAGGAAAATCTGGCACTGTTTGAAAAAATGAATACGCCTGAGGCAGAAGAAGGAAGCATGGTGCTGAGAGCCAAACTCGACATGGCAAATCCCAACATGCACTTCCGTGACCCTATAATGTATCGCATAATACACACACCGCATCACCGCACAGGAACAAAATGGCATGCATACCCTATGTATGACTTTGCCCATGGACAAAGCGACTACTTCGAAGGTGTCACCCACTCAATCTGTACTTTGGAATTCGTCCCTCACCGTCCACTTTACGACAAATTCATAGACTTCTTGAAAGAAAAGAACGGTGAGACAGAAAATATAAATGACTTCAGACCTAGACAGATAGAATTCAACCGTCTGAATCTGACTTACACAGTGATGAGCAAGCGTAAACTGCTCGCCCTTGTGAACGAAAAGAAGGTGAACGGGTGGGATGATCCGCGTATGCCGACACTGTGCGGAATGAGACGCCGTGGTTATTCGCCGGAAAGTATTCGTAAATTCATCGACTCAATAGGATACACTAAGTTTGACGCTCTGAACGATGTGGCACTGCTTGAGGCAGCCGTGCGTGAAGACCTTAATAAGCGCGCCATAAGAGTCTCGGCAGTTGTCAATCCGGTGAAGCTTGTCATCACCAACTATCCCGACGACATGACAGAAGAGATGGTTGCTGTGAATAATCCTGAGAATGAAGCTGACGGTACACACAATATCACTTTCTCTAAGAATCTATGGATTGAACGTGAAGACTTTATGGAGGATGCTCCTAAGAAGTTCTTCAGAATGTCACCGGGTAAGGAAGTGAGACTCAAGAATGCATACATCGTAAAATGTACCGGATGCACAAAGGATGAGAACGGCAATGTCATTGAAATACAGGCCGAATATGATCCGGAATCGAAGAGCGGGCGCGAAGGAGCAAACCGCAAGGTGAAAGGAACACTCCACTGGGTATCTGCAGACCATTGCAAGAAAGCCACAGTACGCATATACGACAGACTGTTCAATATTGAAAATCCGTCGGCTGACGAACGCGACTTCAGAGAGTTGCTTAATCCAGACAGCATGAAAATCAACGAAAACTGTTACGTTGAGGAGTATGCTGCCGAGCGCAAGGCCGGAGAATATCTCCAGTTCCAACGCATCGGATATTTTATGGCTGACCCTGTATCTACGGCTGATGCACCAGTGTTCAACAAGACCGTAGGATTAAAAGACACATGGGCCAAACAAAATAAATGATGGCATACGGCGAAAAAGACTTTGATAGCATACAGTTCAGAAACATTATAAAAAAATACGAGGAAGCACAACTCGTAAATAAAGACATATACATGGAACCTGAAGAACTGACAGATATTGCCGAGTTCTATTATGAAAAAGGCAATATCTCTCAGGCTATCAAAGCTATTGACTATGCCATACGACTTTTCCCTGACTCAACAATGCCTGTTATTTTCCGTTCGAGAATTGCATTGCTTGAGGAGCACGATTGTACACTCGCTGAACATTACGCAGAAATGGTCGGCGACAAAAGTGATCTGGACTATTTCTATCTTATAGCAGAAATAATGATCGTAGACAACAGGGCTTCACAGGCCGACAATTATCTGCGTGAACGTATGACCCACATCGATGAGGATGACATTGCCGATTTCATTCTTGATGTTGCGACTATATTTGTTGATTATGAAAAATATGATATCGCAGAACAATGGCTGGATATGTCAGACGATGAAGATCTTTCTGATTATAAGGAACTGAAAGGACGCATCGCACTGGGACAGGGTAACTACGAAACAAGCGAACACATATTCGAGGAACTCATTAACGAAGATCCTTATTCCAATCATTTCTGGAACAGGCTAGCCTCAGCACAACTGATGCACGAAAGGATATTAGAATCCATTACAAGCAGTGAATATGCAATAGCCATTAATCCCGAGGATGACGAAGCTCTTCTGAATAAGGCAAACGCACTTTTCAGACTAGGCAAGTATGAGGATGCGTTGGAATATTACAAGCGTTTCACCAATTTGTGTCCGGAAAATCACAGCGGATACATCCTTCAGGGAAATACGCTTATCAATCTCAGCAGATATGAGGAAGCGATATCTGCATATAAGACTGCGGAAAAGAAAGCAGCAAAGAACGAGTCAGACTTTGTTGAAATATATCAGGAACTTGCACTCACTCTATCAACAACAGGAAAGAAAGATGAGGCTTTGAAATATGTCGACCAAGCCGAGAATCACCCTTTGTCTGACAAAAACGAAATACAGGTACTTCGTGGACACATACACCTTGAGCATAATGACCTGACGGAAGCTCAGGAATATTTCCGCAATGCAATTCATAACTCAAACTTCTCAAGAAGAATTTTTCTCAACATTGCAATGTCTATATTCGACTGCGGATATATAAACATTGCATACAAAATGTTCAAAGCTGTTCCTGCATTCAGACCTGATACCGACAAAAAAGGACTGTCATATCTCGCACTTTGCTGTCATCAATTAAATAAAACAACAGAATTTCTTGAATACCTTAAAAAAGCATGCGAGGAAGAAAAAGACGAAGTGCGTTATGTACTCGGATTTCTTTTCCCAGAAAAACTGGATGTAAACGAATATTATAATTACATGTATAACAAGTTAAAATAAGAAAAGAAAATGAACATTCTCTCCACTTTACTGGATAATCTTAATTATGGTGCAATATTGTTTCTGATGTTTATTGAAAGCACCTTTATTCCTTTTCCGTCCGAAATTGTTGTTGCTCCGGCAGCTTATCATGCTGCAGCAGGAGAATTAAATATAGTTCTTGTCGTATTATTTGCAACCATAGGAGCAGATTTGGGAGCCATAGCAAACTACGCACTGGCTTACTACCTCGGCCGTCCAATTATATACAGATTTGTAAACAGCAGGTGGGGAAAACTTTGTATGCTTAGTACAGAAAAAATGGAAAAAAGCGAGAAATATTTTGCTGATCACGGTGCTGTGGCAACACTCACCGGACGTATGCTCCCAGTAATACGACAGCTGATTTCCATTCCAGCCGGACTTGCAAAAATGAACTTCTGGAAATTTATACTGTATACAACGATCGGAGCCGGTTGCTGGAACTGTGTGCTTGCAGCATTGGGATGGTATCTTCACACAATTGTCCCAGAGGAGCAGTTGAACGATAAAATCAATGAATACGGTGAATACATTAAATGGATAACAATTTCTATATTCCTTGTTGCAGTAATAATATATTTCATTGTACGTCATATCAGAAAAAAGAAGCAAACGGCTTTGTAGAAATTCAACGGGGATTAATGGCAATAAAAAAGCGCGGCATTAATCCCCAAATATTAGCATTGTTGTTTTCTGTAGAAGAGAAAGACATCGGAACAGTTACAGATTTTCAGTATCCTGTGATTTTCTATCTAAGTTTTCTGTTCTATTCCCAAAAATAAGTGAGTATTTGCGGGCAGATCCTCCATTGCACTCAAAAACCCTAAAAATAAGAATCACACTAAAAGTGTTGTAAATAATACAACTTACGTTTAACAACATTTTCCGTCATACAATAAGCATCATTTCAGCATACGATATCGTCCATATCAGGGGCTAAAACGCGCAATATCACACCCTGATACAGGCAAAATCAGACCCTAAAACGGGCATAAACGCAGTGCAATATGAATGATCCGGCATTATTCTACAGTATATACTATAAAGCTGTATGGCTCGAATAAGCCTTTATCATATTACATTTAATATATATTCACACCTCTTTTACGTTTTTCTTTTGTCAAAAAAGTCAAGAAAAACAGGAAGTTCGTTGTTCGGATTTTCTTTAAATTTCTACAAAGACAAACAAACAGAAATCCAGACCATACAACACATCAAAGTGCCAATATAATAAAAAGGGGAAGGGGTAAAGATATTTTCATCTTACCCCTTCCTGTTTTTTTATTCTTCTGCAAATTGTCTTATTCTTTGCTCTTCCGAAAGTTTACATATAAGTAGCATATCATCTTTCTCTGCCACAACGAAATTATCGAGCCCTTGTATAACAACTTTCTTTTCTTGTGTCGTATGGATTATACAATTATGAGAATCATATAAATGTATGTTATTTCCCAATAATCCGTTACCATAAAGATCGCGGCGTGTCTGCATCAGCAATGCGCTCCATGATCCAAGGTCGCTCCATCCGAAATCTGCCGGACAAACAAAGATATCCTCCACCTTTTCCATGATAGCATAGTCCACAGAAATATTTTCACATTCAGGATATACTTTATCTATCATATTGCGCTCTTCTGGTGTACCGTACACATCAACAAGATTTTCGAAAACCTTACCTATCTGAGGACAATATACCCTATAAGCATTGACAATTGTACTGACATTCCAAATAAAAATTCCAGCATTCCAGAAATAGTTCTTTTGAGCTATATATTTCTTTGCCGTTTCCAAGTCCGGCTTTTCTTTGAAAGAATCTATTCTGAATATTTCCTTATTTCTAAGAGAACATGAGCTAAGATCTGCCTGGATATAACCATAACCTGTTTCCGGACAGGTTGGTGAAATACCAAGTGTTACAATTGCATCAGTATCACTTGTAAAATCAAGGCAAGACTTTATAATACGATTAAATTCCTTTTGCTTTGTAACAATATGATCACTTGGCGTAACAACAACATTTGCCTTTGGATTAATAGACTTTATACGCCAACTTACATACGCAATACATGGAGCGGTATTGCGTCGACACGGTTCCAAAAGAATATTTTCTACAGGAACTTCTGGTAATTGCTCGCGAACAATATCAAAATATTTTTTATTTGTCACCACCCATACATTCTCTGGCGGACAGACTCCGTCAAAACGGTCATAGGTGAGTTGCAACAATGATTGTCCGGTTCCAAGAACATCAATAAACTGTTTTGGTTTGTCTGAAGTACTCATCGGCCAGAAGCGACTCCCGACCCCCCCTGCCATTATAACCAGATGATTGTTAGCTATATCCATAAAAAATATATGTTATGTTGTGTATTCTTAACAAAAATACATAAAATATTTTTAATTAAAAAACATTTTAAAGAATAAATCAAAAATAACTTGTATCTACACAAACAAAACATCTTGCGCCGGTAGATTGGTCTTTATATATCAGAATAAAGACAACGACTTATCCTCGACAATTGGTGTATTATCCGAAGCGCTCTGATCATGATCTTCATCATCTGCAAACTGCAACATTAACTGTTGAGTCATATATGAATTTGTATTAAGACGATAGCAACCTCTCTGACCAGTCTTCTCAATTAATGAATTTGGATTGCGTGAGTTTCGTATAAGGAAATGAGTAACATATTCATGCACATCATCATAAGTTCTCCTGTCAAAAAAAGAGTTACATGCATTATGTACATGAATTGATATCTTTCGGATAGACAATCCTTCGTCTCCTACTTCAGCCAACACTCGAAATATTTCCTTATCTAAAGACATTAAATTAAAAAGAGAGCCGCAATTAAAATTACAGCTCTCCCCTTGATATCGTTAAAAAAATTTAAGCCAATGTGATGAGACAATCTTCATCTTTAACTTTTCCTTCTTTAAAGAGCCAGCCTATACCCAAAAATGCTTCTTCCTTACTTATTTTTGCAGCCTTTGCGATGTCAGCCACGCTGAGCGGCTTTTCTGCAGCAGCCAGTGCCTGATAAACATCACCGGCGCGGAATCCAACACTTTCTGCATTAATAACTACCTCATTTTTCTTTGCGGCCGACTTCTTCGGTGTTGCAGCCTTGCTTGTAACAACTTTCTTAGTTGCAGCTTTCTTTTCTGTCATAATTTAGTAAAAAATAAAAACTCCAAGACAAATAATAACTAATCATGGATTTAATTGTGCTACAAAATTACGATTAATTTTTTATATACTGCTTCCATTAATGAAGAAAAAGGGCCTTTTTACTTATTGTCGGAAACTTTCAACTATTTTCTTGACCTAAGTCAACCCTAATCTTCAATTCTTCAAGCTGTTTCTTATCCAATTCAGACGGAGCCTCAAGCATCACATCCCTTCCGCTGTTGTTTTTCGGGAAAGCGATACAGTCACGTATTGAATCAAGACCAGCCATTATTGATACGAAACGATCAAGACCAAACGCAAGACCTGCATGAGGTGGAGCTCCATATTTGAATGCATTGATAAGGAATCCGAACTGAGCCATCGCTCTCTCATGCGTGAAGCCAAGAATATCGAACATCTTCTCCTGAAGCTTACAGTCATGGATACGGATACTACCTCCACCTACTTCAATTCCATTGCATACGAAATCATATGCCATGGCTCTAACACGCTCAGGATGTTCATCAAGCAAAGGAATATCATCTGGATTTGGCATTGTAAACGGATGGTGTGTTGCCATCAGACGTTGTTCCTCATCGCTCCATTCAAACAATGGGAAATCAACAATCCACAAGCATTCAAATTTATTCTTATCACGCAAACCAAGACGATCACCCATCTCCAGTCGCAAAGCACACAACTGAACACGAGTCTTGTTAGGCTTGTCGCCACTCAATATAAGAAGCAGATCTCCATCTTTTGCACCAACTTTTTCTTTCAGTGCCTGCATCACCTCCGGTGTATAGAACTTATCAATGCTGCTCTTTATTGTGCCGTCTTCATTAAACTTGACATAAACAAGGCCTTTCGCTCCAATCTGTGGTTTCTTGACAAAATCAGTAATCTGATCAAGCTGTTTTCTTGTATATCCTGCACATCCTGGGACGCATATACCACCTATATACTCGGCATCATTGAATACCTGGAAAGATCCGCTTCCCTTCAAAACATCCATGAGTTCCACAAACTCCATTCCAAAGCGAAGATCCGGTTTGTCGCTACCAAAACGTCTCATTGCCTCATGCCATGTCATCTGCTGCAGTTTTGCTGGCAATTCAACGCCACGTACTTCTTTGAACAGATGACGTGCCATATCCTCAAACAAATCGATAACATCGTCCTGATCCACAAACGACATTTCACAGTCTATCTGTGTAAACTCTGGCTGACGATCAGCACGCAAATCTTCATCACGGAAACATTTTGCTATTTGGAAATAACGGTCAAAACCACTTACCATAAGCAGCTGCTTCAATGTCTGCGGACTTTGAGGCAACGCATAAAACTGTCCCGGATTCATGCGCGAAGGAACAACAAAGTCTCTTGCACCTTCCGGAGTACTTCCAATAAGAATAGGAGTCTCAACTTCTATGAAATCCTTTGAATCAAGGAAATTTCTTATAAGAATTGTCATACGGTGACGTAATTCCAGATTCTTACGTACAGCAGGACGTCTGAGATCAAGATAACGATATTTCATTCGAATATCATCACCTCCATCAGTATTGTCTTCAATCGTGAACGGTGGAGTCATACTTTCCGAAAGCACGTTCAGAGACTTGACAATAATTTCAATATCTCCCGTCGGAAGATTTGGGTTCTTGCTTTGACGCTCGCTTACAGTTCCTGTAGCCTGTACGCAGTATTCACGTCCAAGCTTACCTGCCTTATCGCACAATTCACTGTCATCAGACTCGTTGAATACGAGCTGAGTTATACCATATCTATCGCGCAAATCGACAAATGTCATTCCGCCCATTTTTCTTACGCGCTGAACCCATCCGGCCAATGTCACTGTTTTGCCGGCATCAGAAAGCCTAAGCTCTCCACACGTATTGCTTCTATACATAGTTTTATAAAAATTTTTACTTTTTGCAAAAGTACAACAATTCTTTGAAAAGTAAAAAAATCATGACAGATATATTCCTGCTTATTGCATTATATAATGCGATATATGAATATCGCATTTTTAAGATATGCAGAGATATATTAATTAATGTGAAAATACCGACATAAAATCCTACGTCAGGATATCTTTTTTATAATTTTGCGGTAAAATTAAACAATTCATTATGAAAAGGATTCTTTTTATATCTCTTTTGCTGTTGGCTACAGTAAACATTGCCATGGCACAGAAGAAATATGCTGAAATTAAATTTGAAAACACCACTTACGATTTTGGCAAATTTCCAGAAAGCGATCCGGTACAAAAATGTGTCTTCACATTTACAAATACCGGTAATATGCCTCTCATCATAAAACAGGCTATTGCAAGTTGTGGCTGCACAGTACCTTCTTACACCAAGAAACCGATTGAACCAGGAGAAAAAGGTCAGATAAAGGTTACTTACAGCGGAAGAGGAACATTCCCAGCACGCTTCAAGAAAACAATAACCGTGCGCACAAACGGAGTTAATGAAACAGTGCGACTGTATATTGTAGGCGAAATGACTGAAGACAAATAATATTAAAAATATCTTTATTAAAACACAACATAATAATCTCCAATTACCAACACATGTATTTGGAGATTATTTATTTTATAAAAGTTATTTATACAGACAGCCAAGCATAAAACCGCAATAACATCTCCGTCGCATCGCATGATATTTTATTTTTCAGCAACCGGCAATACAAGATGGGCAGCAGAACAAATTAGGAAAAACATTGTAGATGATTTGCTGTATATACCGGATATTATAAACAAACATGAATTCACCCTCAAAGACGGTGAACGTATAGGATTCTGCTTTCCTGTTCACGGATGGCGTCCCCCCATAATAGTTAGAGAATTTATAAGACAGCTCCGTTTCACCAACTATAAAGACAATTTTTGCTATGCCGTGTGTACAGCCGGAGACACTGTAGGTGAAACCATTGAAATTCTCGAACAGGATCTTGCTATTGCTGGGATAAAACTCAACAGTTCATTTTCGCTCATTATGCCAGAATCTTACGTCGGCATGCCATTCATGGACGTTGACACTCCGGAAAAAGAAAAACTTAAAATAACGGAGGCAGACAAAACACTTGAAAAATACATAAACTTCATCAAGACAAGACAGAACGGCCTGCAAGAACTTACAATAGGCCGGTGGCCTCGGATCAACAGCCGTATCATAGGCCATTTGTTTCTGAAATATATAGTCAAGGACACACCTTTCAGAGTTGACAACGACAAATGTATCAAATGTGGCAAATGTGCAAGTTTATGTCCCGTTCATGACATCAAAGGTGGCGTCGGCCTCGAACCCGAATGGTTGCACAACGGCAAATGTCTGACATGCTTTGCATGCTATCACCACTGCCCGACAAAAGCCATTAGTTTCGGTTCCAGAACAAAGAATAAAGGACAATACTGGTACGGACACCAAAAGACACAACATTAAAACAAACAAATTCCAAATAATATGAGACATTTTCTACTTACTGTCATGCTTATGGCATGTACCGCCACTTCATGGGCTGCTAAAGCCAATCCGACTCCATTCTCTGTAAGACAGAGCGACGGCACCACAATCACCGTCAGACTTCATGGCGACGAGAACTTCAGTTGGTACAGCACAATGGACAACGTGATACTTGCACGTTCTGGCAACAATTTCTACATTGCCGATATAGATGCAATGGGCAACATCACACCGACCGTACAACTTGCACACGAAAAATCAGAACGTTCAATCAAAGAGATTTCACTCGTAAAAAAACAGAACTTGAAGGCATTTTTCTCCAGCGAAGCCGACAGCAACAGAAATTCCATGCGTCGCGAGCCGATCGCTCCGACATACAATCCGCCTTATTTTCCATGCACAGGCTCACCTACAGCCATTGTCATCCTAGTCGATTTCAAAGACACAAAGTTCACAGTGAATGATCCGCAGACTGTATTCGAACAGTACCTCAACGGTGAAAAACAAACAGAAATGGGATATGGCGAAAGCATGAACCACGGAAGTGTGGGGAAATTCTTCCGTGATATGAGTTTCGGGCAATATCAACCGGAATTTGACATTGTCGGACCTGTGACTTTGTCTAAAGAATTGTCATACTATGGAAAGAACAGTGGTTCGGTAAAAGATGTTAACTGTGCCGAAATGATAAAGGAAGCCTGCACTCTGGCATCCGCACAGATCGATTTCTCCACACCAAAATACGATATTAACGCTGATGGCATAGTCGATCTCGTATATATCATATACGCCGGATACGGAGAAAGCAATGGTGCCGACCCAAGCACTATCTGGCCAAAATCCGGAATAGGCAACTTTGGCGACTATAACGGTATGAGCGTGCAGCGCTACGGATTGAATAATGAGCTCAATGCCAATCCGGATGTCACAAGTGGCATATTCGCCACACCAAAGATAAACGGTATAGGTCTTTTCTGTCATGAGTTCTCGCATTGCCTTGGCCTTCCCGACCTTTATCCTTATTCCGCCGCTGCACAAATAGACAATCAGGCAATGGAATACTGGAGCATTATGGACGCCGGCGAATACACATACTATGGCTACTGTCCCACGGCTTACACAGCATGGGAACGCGAAGCTCTCGGCTGGCACACCATCACGACACTTGAAAACAATACCTCCATCACAGCCACACCTGTAAGCGACGGTGGACAATCTTACAAAATGGTGAACGACGCAGACGAATCTGAATACATCGTAGTGGAAAACATTCAGAAAAAAGACTGGAACACCTACGCTATAGGACACGGCCTCATTGCCTACCATGTGAAATGGCCTAAGAGCACTGTTGCCTTCAACGATCATCCCAACGAAACACCAGGGAAACCTGGCTTTGCTCTAATACCAGCAGACGGCATACTGATTTCATCTTATAACAAAGACTATTCGACAGTCGAATATCAGAACAGCCACAAGGGTGATCCGTTCCCAGGAGCAAACAACATCACATCACTGACCTTTGACAGAGGCCTGCCCAACTACACTTGGTACACCGACGGACCAAAAGTAAACAAGGCGCTCAGAAACATCACAGAGGATACAGCCACCGGAACCGTAACATTCAACTACGTGCACGACACAAGCACCGACATCGGACTGCCGTCTGTCATGCCGGCAGAAAGCGACAACCGAATTTATACCGTCAACGGCACATATGTCGGAAACGACGCGTCCGAAACAGGTAAGGGAATATACATCATTGGTGGAAAGAAAATAATCATGAAATAAGAATAAATTCTCAGAAAAGGAACAGTGGCGCAGAAGAAATCGCGCCACTGTTTTTTATTCTCAAATCATTCATATAATCCATAACGTGACTACAATCACCACCAATACGGCTTGTCGTCTCTTATGGTAAGAACCTTAGCATTCACATTACCATATCCAATACTATAATCTACAAGACTGTCGTTAACGAAAGTCAGATAAGTCAGTAACGGATTTGAATAGCAGTACGGTCCAGGCTTGCCGTCCTTGCTGTAATACACTTTAGGGAAATATTTTTTCTTAAAACGTTTCTTGTTTTTCTCCGACATCTTAAAGAAGTTATTCTTATAATCGGTCTTTGAGACGCCACAGCCCATAATAAAAAACACATCCTCACCATCCACATTACAGATGAAGTTGATAGGATATTTGTCAAGTTCAGCAGGATCTGTGAAAGGTCTGAGCACATAACGCACAGTCGAGTCATTTATTGTATTGCACCATACACTGGTGTAAACCTTTGTGCCATCATAAGCAGGATGCTGGTCTTCGTTCTTCCGATATTTTATTATCTCCCGTTCCAGTGCCTTGTTGTTAAGCACAAGACGATCGAATTCATGGGGTTTTTCCTTGCGGCATCCGCACACAAACAACACCAATATAACAGCAGCTACTGTCTTAAACAACACCTTCGTTTTCATAATCATTACATTATTAATTATTTATACAACATCTTTATTTCACATTTCATCAGCACACATTTCCGCATTAAGAGTTACCAATTTTATATTGCTTACATTACAGAACAATAAATTAACGAGCGCTACCATAAATACTCCTTGTCACCTACCCTTACCTTCACTTTGTCGAAAGGCCAACCTCGTTTATATGCCTTACTTACAAGACTGTCATTGATAAATGTGAGATGACATAGTTCTGAATGGGAAGTACCTATTACCCCCGTATTGATACGACCTTCTTCGTAAAGCTCCGGAAAATACTTTTTCTTGAACCTTTCCTTGTCTTCGTCAGACCATATAAAAGGATTATTATTAAAATCTATCCTCGATACTCCAAACTGGGATAAAAAGAACACATCTTCACCACCGACATTACATATAAAAATAACCGGGCTTATATCTAAAGCATCAGGATATGATAGTGGGGCAAGCGTATATCTCACTGTAGAATCGTTTATCGTCTTGCACCATACACTAGTATAAACTTTAATTCCTTCATAAAAAGGATATTGATCTGACCGTCCTCTATATTTTATTATCTCCCGTTCCAATACATTGTTGTTCAATACCATGCGGTCGAAATCATGGATTTTGTCTTTACGGCAACCGCAAAGAAGCAGCGGGAATAATACAGATAACAATATTATACTATTCTTTATCATATTCTTACATGCTTTAAAACTATTCATTATAGACATTAAACCTTCTATTAGGATAAGGCAAAGATTGACAGATATTACGACATTATAATAATCACTATTCTTCAATAATATATTAACATCTTAAAGTTCCAAATAGCGTGATGCTTTTATATCTTTATAACTGACATTCAACAGATTGTTCGGGTTTTATGATCACCGAAAGCAAAGTTATAGAATTATTTTGTATGACAGTTGTTGTGGACAAGTTTTTTGAGGTGACTATGTCAAAAACAAAGGCTTATCCGGTAAATATTCCGGATAAGAAAAATCAATTATAAATTATGACCAATATAAAAAAGGAAGAAGAATACATTTATAGCAGTCAGCCCGATGAACCATTACTGCAAGAAAAATACACAAATCCTGAGTTTTACTTCTCAACTGATATACGCATTTTTAAAGAAAACTCACGGGACCAACTTACAGTTTTTCTTGACTTTTTTTTGACAAAATAAATTCGGAAAATAGATGTCGTGAAATGTTAAATCCAATGTTTGAAAGCCTGTTCCGGGTTGTATGCTCTCTTCATATATCCTATAAAGTAGTACGGAATAATTCATCCTGTGTTACGATAATGCCCATATTATGGTATGATTAAGCCTGTATCAGGGTGTGATATTGTGCATTTCAGCCCATGATATGGGCAATATCGCATGCTGAAATGGTGCTTATTGCAGGATAGAGAAATTCTTATTCGCAGTAAGTCATTGATGTTCAATACTTTGAGTAAAGCTCTTATTTTTCGAGAATTTGCATCCGAAGGAAAGTCTGACTGCAAATACTCGCTTATTTTTCGGGGTAGAACAGAAAACTCAGACGAAAAAATCACAGGATGCTGAAAAACTGTAAGTGCCACATATTGCGTTTATCTCAGCAGAATAAAAACAACACTTATTCAGAATTTAAAACTATGCCTTATTGCAAAACAATACACACTGAAGTTCTACTAAACTGCAAAAAGACCGAAGGATAACAAAAAGAAAGCGCGTACATGCTGTCTGCCTGCAACATGTATGCGCTCTTTAAAAATATATGGACGCAAAGCTCAATATTGTCTTTCGCCGAATATGGCAGTCCCCACCCTGACCATTGTAGAGCGGCACTGCACTGCTATATGGTAATCATGGCTCATCCCCCAACTGCGTTCGCAGAATCTGTCGTCATCGGCAAAATATTTCTGCTTCACCTCATCGAAGAACGAAGCCGCGAGATTGAACTCTGAGCGGATCTGTTGTTCGTCATCCACATTTGAGGCCATCATCATAAGACCGCATATGCACACATGGTCGAGCGTGCGCCATTCTCCGGATTCGAGCAGACTGCGGCAATCGTCGAGCGACAGTCCGTATTTGGTCTCCTCCTCTGCAATATGGAGTTCGAGCAGAACCTTTATGACACGTCCGTTCGCTGCGGCCTGACGGTTGATCTCCTTCAACAGCTTCAGCGAGTCCACGGCCTCTATCATGGCAATGTATGGTGCAATGTATTTCACCTTGTTTGTCTGCAGATGGCCTATGAAGTGCCACTCTATGTCCTGCGGCAGAGCCTTTGCCTTCACGGCCAGCTCCTGTTCGCGGCTCTCGCCGAACACACGCTGGCCGGCGCCGTATGCCTCCATGATGCATTCAGAGGGATGGAATTTGCTGATTGCAACAAGACGCACACCCTCAGGCAGCGCCTCCTTCACCTCGCGCAGATTGCGTGCCACGTCAGTGTCCATCACGCAGTCTCCTCCAGAGTTTCGTATTCCGGTCTGTCGTCGCGTTCCTCTTTCTTCAGCGGAGCGTTGTGCTCATACACATCCATTATCTTTGTCTCAGATATGTTGGCGATCATATAGTCGATAGCCGAACCGCTCATCATATCCTCAATATTCTTCACCGCTCCGTTGAAGTCGGATGCCTGCACAAGATAGTTCACGCTCGTGCGCTTCTCCTTCTCGGTCTTCTCGTCCAGTGTGATGAACGTCAGTTTCGCCTTGTACCAGCGGTCGTCTGTCTCGCTGTCGCTGAAAAACACCTCACCATAAGATGCTGGTGTGATATTCTTCACCTCGAATTCACCACTTATATAGGGTTCCATCTCTTTTGTTATGGTTTCCTCAGCCTCTCCAAAACTCAGAGCGTCGACCACATAGGTCTCGCTCACCTTTTTCTGTCCGCCGTCTTCGGCCTGGCGGTCGTAACGTACGGTTGTCTCAAACCAATTAGTTGTTCTCGATCTCATATATTCACTTTAAATGTTAATGTGATTCTTTTTTTCGGCGGCAAAAGTAGCAATTTATTCCGAAAAACGCATAACGAAAAATGCTAAATGAAGACATGCGATAATAAAATCATAAAAATGTCATACGCCTTGGCCTAATATAAATTTATTTATTAACTTTGCCGGAAAATAAAATTTTACAACTGTACAATGCCAGAAATATCAACCCGCGGACTTGAAATGCCCGAATCGCCGATCAGAAAGCTTGCACCGCTGGCCAACGATGCGAAGAAACGCGGCATAAAGGTCTATCATCTTAATATAGGACAGCCCGACCTGCCAACACCGCAGGTAGGACTTGACGCACTGAAGCACATCGACCGCACAGTGCTGGAGTATTCTCCGTCGCAGGGCATACAGTCGTACAGGGAGAAACTCACAAAATATTACAAGAGATTCAACATCAACGTCGATGCCGACGACATCATCATAACGGCAGGCGGATCTGAAGCCGTGCTGTTCGCATTCATGTCGTGCCTCAATCCGGGCGACGAGATTATCATCCCGGAACCGGCATACGCCAACTACATGGCATTCGCCATATCGGCCGGAGCTAAGATACGCACCATTGCCACAACCATCGAGGAGGGATTCTCACTGCCTAAGGTAGAGAAGTTCGAGGAGCTCATCAATGAGCACACACGTGCCATCATGATATGCAACCCGAACAACCCGACAGGCTATCTATACACCCGCAGGGAGATGAACCAGATACGCGATCTGGTGAAAAAATACGATCTTTACCTTTTCTCCGACGAGGTTTACCGCGAATACATATACACCGGCTCGCCCTACATCAGCGCATGCCATCTTGAAGGCATAGAGCAGAACGTGATACTTATCGACTCCGTGTCGAAAAGATACAGCGAGTGTGGTATTAGAATAGGTGCACTCATAACAAAGAATCCGGAGGTAAGAGCCGCTGTAATGAAGTTGTGCCAGGCCCGCCTGTCGCCACCACTGATAGGACAGATCGTGGCAGAGGCTTCACTTGATGCACCCGAAGAATATTACCGCGACGTTTACGACGAATATGTGGAGCGCCGCAAATGCCTCATCGACGGACTTAACCGTATACCCGGCGTATACTCGCCTATACCTATGGGCGCGTTCTACACCGTGGCAAAACTTCCGGTGGACAGTTCAGAAAACTTCTGCCGTTGGTGTCTTGAGGAATTCTCATATGAAGGTGAGACTGTAATGCTTGCTCCCGCCGCAGGATTCTATACCACACCGGGGGCAGGCAACAATGAGGTGAGAATAGCATACGTACTGAAAAAAGAAGATCTGGAGCGCGCGCTCGTTGTTCTGAAAAAGGCATTAGAGGCATACCCAGGACGCACTGATGACGAATAAATGAATCTGCCTCTTTTCATATCACGACGCATATATTCCGCACAAGGAAACGACAGGCGCAAAGTCTCACGTCCTGCCATACGCATTGCCACAGCCGGTGTGGCAATCGGATTGGCTGTTATGATTGTGAGCGTGAGCGTAGTGTTTGGATTCAAGCATACCATACGCGACAAGATTGTGGGATTCGGAAGCCACATACAGGTGGCTGACTTCATGACACTGCAGACATCGGAGACGCAACCCATACAGATGGATGACTCCGTAATGAACATTCTGAAGAAGCAGCCGGGCGTGAAACACGTGCAACGCTATGCCATGACACAAGGCATACTGAAGACCGACAATGATTTTCTGGGTGTGATGTTCAAGGGCGTAGGTCCGGAGTTTGACTCCACATTCATACATCAGCACATGCTTGAAGGCAGCATACCACATTTCTCAGACAAGAAAAGTCAGAACCGCATACTCATATCCAAAGCTATGGCGGACAAACTCGGACTGAAATGCGGTGAGAAGATATTTGCCTATTTCATCAATCAGGATGGCGTCAGAATGAGACGTTTCACCATCTCTGGAATATATCTTACCAATCTGTCACAATATGACAACACCATCTGTTTCACAGACCTATATACTACCGTGAAACTCAACGGTTGGGAAGAGAATGTGGCTACAGGTGCCGAAATATCGGTAAACGACTTTGACCGCATGAAGGAAACGGAGGACGCGATAATTAAAAACGTAAACCGCACCACCGACAGCTACGGCCACACCTATACATCAAAAAACATAAAGGAACTAAACCGCCAGATATTCTCCTGGCTTGAACTGCTCGACCTGAATGTCTGGATTATCCTTGCCATTATGACAGCCGTAGCTGGAGTAACCATGATTTCCGGTCTGCTCATCATCATTCTTGAGCGCACGTCAATGATAGGTGTACTCAAAGCTCTTGGAGCACGCAATAGGATGGTAAGACATACATTCCTCTGGTTTGCTGCATTCATTATAGGCAAAGGACTGATAATAGGCAACATACTCGGTATCGGAATTATTCTGCTTCAAGATCTTACAGGATTTGCAAAACTTGATCCTGCCACATATTATGTAAGCACAGTTCCGACAGAGCTAAACCCACTTGTCATTCTTCTGCTCAACGCCATGACAATGCTGATTTGCATTTTTGTGCTGATAGCCCCAAGCTATCTCATTTCACACATACATCCGGCAAAGTCAATGCGTTACGAATAATTAGACAGCACTCCATACAAAATCTGCACAAAACTTTTGGGGATGTGCAGATAAGATATTATCTTTGCACAAAAATCCGATTTTTGTGCAATGGAACAAATACCAAGTTTCAACTCGTATATTGAACAAAGCATAATAGATAACTGGGACAGAGATGCGCTGACCGACTATAAGGGTGCGACACTGCAATACCACGATGTGGCAAGAAAAATAGAAAAACTGCACATCATGTTTGAAAACAGCGGTGTACAGCGCGGAGACAAAATTGCTATGTGCGGACGCAACAGCAGCAACTGGGGGGTGGCGTTGCTTGCCACACTGACATACGGAGCTGTTGCAGTACCTATACAGCATGAGTTCACACCTGACCAGATTTACAATATAGTAAACCACAGCGATGCCAAACTTCTTTTTGTAGGCGACATTGTGGCTACCACCATTGATCCGGAAGAGATGCCTAATCTTGAAGGCATCATATATATTCCTGACTATTCGCTCGTAATCTCCAGGACAGAAAAACTGTCGTATGCCAGAGAACACCTCAATGAGATGTTCGGAAAGAAATATCCCAAGTACTTCCGTAAGGAACATCTGCACTATTATAAAGAGCAGAGTCCAGACGAATTGGCTATGATCAATTATACGAGTGGTACTACAGGATTTTCTAAAGGCGTTATGCTACCCTATCGTGCCATCTGGAGCAACCTTGACCATATTCTTTCAAAACTGAAGGACAAAGTGAAACCCGGTGGCAACATTGTGTGCACACTACCTATGGCACACATGTACGGACTGGCTGTCGAGTTTTTCTTCGGATTCCTCAACGGATGCCACCTATTCTTCCTTACACGTCTTCCATCTCCATCGCTGATTGCGGAGACTTTCGCAGAGATCAAACCGTCGATCATTGTAAGTGTACCGCTGGTTGCTGAGAAGATAATCAGAAAGAAAATACTGCCCGTTATACAGACCAACCGCATGCGTCTGCTTCTCAACATGCCAGTGATAAGCAAAAAGGTGAAACAGAAAATACGCGAGCAGGTACTTGAAGTATTCGGTGGCAAGGCCTACGAGATGGTTGTAGGAGGTGCACCTCTCAACCAAAGTATCGAGACATTCCTGCAAAGCATCGATTTCCCATTGACCATAGCATACGGCACTACAGAGACTGCACCACTCATCGCATTCTCTGACTACAGTGAATATCAATTGTATTCATGTGGAAAATTGGTAAATCACATGGAGATGAAGATAAACAGCAACGATCCGGAAAACATTCCTGGCGAACTGCTTGTCAAAGGTCCAAACGTTATGCTTGGCTATTACAAGAATGAGGAAGCCACACATGAGGTAATCGACGAAGACGGTTGGTTCCACACAGGTGACCTTGCCACAATAAGCAGTGACGGCCACATATATATAAAAGGACGTATTAAAAATATGCTGCTCGGTGCAAACGGACAAAACGTATATCCGGAAGAGATTGAAGACAAGCTCAATTCAATGACAATGGTTAACGAAAGTCTTATTGTACAACATGGCAATCAGCTTGTCGGTCTGGTGTATCCGGATATGGAAGAAGCACAGGCTATGGGATTCAACGATGAGGATCTGATGAACATCATGGAACAGAACAGACAGGAACTGAACATGCTGATGCCACCGTTCTGCAAGATTTCAGAAATCAGAATCCATAACGAGGAATTCAAAAAGACACCGAAGAAAAGCATCAAACGCTATCTTTACAAGATACAGGACACATAACAAATACAACAATTGCATTTGTTCTAAACTATAAAAAGACACAATATGGAAACACCCTACTTCAATCTGCTTATAGAACAAAGTATTATCGACAACTGGAACCTTGACGCTCTTACTGACTATAAAGGTTCTACATTACAGACACATGATGTGGCAAGAAAGATAGAAAAGCTCCATATCATGTTTGAAAACAGCGGAGTTGAGAAAGGAGACAAGATTGCTCTGTGCGGAAGAAACAGCGCGCATTGGGCAGTTGCCTTTCTTGCAACACTCACATACGGTGCAATCGCCGTTCCTATATTACACGAATTCACTGCCGAACAGATACACAACATCGTAAATCACAGCGAAGCCAAGCTGCTGTTTGTCGGCGATGTTGTGGCTACCGTTATTGATGCCACGAAGATGCCTGGCCTTGAAGGCATAATCTTCATACCAGATTATTCATTGGTTGTCTCAAGAACAGACAAGCTGACATATGCCCGTGAGCATCTGAACGAAATGTTCGGAAAGAAATATCCTAAATATTTCCGTAAGGAACATGTCCACTATTACAAAGAACAGAGTCCTGACGAACTTGCTGTCATAAACTATACAAGTGGCACAACAGGCTTTTCAAAGGGAGTAATGATTCCTTATCGCGCCATGTGGAGCAACTATGACTTTGCAGAAAATGTGCTTGGCAAAAATCTGAAAAAAGGTGATAATGTGATAAGCATATTACCTATGGCACATATGTACGGTATGGCCTTTGAATTCATATTCGAATTTCTACATGGTTGCCACATATATTATCTGACACGTGTACCTAGTCCTGCAATAATAGCACAGGCTTTTACAGACATTAAACCTGCCATAATCATTGCCGTACCGCTTATAATCGAAAAGATTATACGCAAAAAGGTGTTCCCCAAAATACAGAACAACCGTATGCGCATACTGCTCAATATGCCTTATGTAAGCAAAAAGGTGAACCAGAAGATATGCGAACAGGTTACAAATGCATTTGGTGGCAACTTCTATGAAATAATAATCGGAGGAGCAGCTTTCAACCAAGAGGTGGAATCATTCCTGAAAAAAATAGATTTCCCATACACCGTCGGATATGGCTCTACAGAATGTGCACCTATAATATGTTATTCAGATTATAAGACATTTGTGCCCGGTTCATGTGGCCGTGCTGTTGTTCACATGGAAGTGAAAATTGACAGTCCTGATCCGGAAAACATTCCAGGAGAGATTCTGGCGAGAGGCATGAACGTCATGATAGGCTATTATAAAAACGAGGAAGCCACAAGAGAAACCATTGATAAAGACGGATGGTATCATACAGGCGACCTTGGTACTATGGACGCACAGGGCAATGTATTCATAAAAGGACGTTCAAAAAATATGCTTCTTGGCGCAAACGGACAAAACATTTTCCCTGAAGAAATTGAAGACAAGCTCAATTCAATGACAATGGTTAACGAAAGTCTTGTCATCCAGAAAGGTGAAACCCTTATAGGTCTTGTTTATCCAGATTATGACGAAGCACAAGCAATGGGACTGTCCGAAGAGGATCTTGAACAAATAATGGAACAGAACCGCCAAAGCCTCAACGAGACATTACCGGCATATTGCCGGCTTTCCTCAATAAGACTTCATCCTGAAGAATTTGAGAAGACCCCCAAAAAGAGTATTAAAAGATATCTTTACATAGAATAAGGGCAATGCCGGAATCATCCCGGCATTGCCCTTACTCTTGATAGTGTTTCCGGTGTCATCTGCAAATAACTTGCAATATAAACCAAAGGTGCACGCAAAACAACCTGCGGCATAAGTTTACACATCCGCTTATATCTGTTCTGAGCTGTTTCAAAACGCACCAGATCGGCATGCACCTGCGATATTATAAGGCTTTCTTCAAGTATTTTTCTATACAACAGCTGTATATTCACATTGTGCAGTGCCACACGCTCCAAATCCGTTTTAGGCAAAGCAAATACAACTGTAGCCTCAAGTGCTTCAACCTGTATTTGGGAAGGCTCCTCCTTGAAAAGGCTTTCTATACACATAAAAATTGTATGATCCTCTCCCAAGTGCTCCGTAACCTCCTTATCATATTTATAATAATACTGTCTTATCAGACCTTTATCAATATAATAAATGTTACGGCATATCTCTCCACTTTTGAGTATTGTCTCACCCTTACGAAATTTCATCGGCTTCAGAATACTCTCAAGAAGATCAAGCTCATCATGAGTCATCGTGCTGTATTTACGCGCCAACTCACGTGCGACATCCCGCTTTGAACTGACAGGTTCTTTCATTTCAGACTCGTTTTATTTGTATATTATATTTTTATGTATCAGTCCAGTTTGAGCACCGCAAGGAATGCTTTCTGTGGAACCTCAACATTACCAATCTGCTTCATACGTTTCTTGCCTCGTTTCTGCTTTTCAAGCAGTTTACGCTTACGGCTTACGTCACCACCATAACATTTTGCAGTAACGTCTTTACGTACACACTTTATTGTCTCTCTTGCAACAATCTTCGATCCTATCGCAGCCTGTATGGCAATATCAAATTGCTGGCGAGGGATGAGATCCTTGAGTTTCTCGCACATTCTACGTCCTAACACCACGGCATTGTCCTGATGTGCAAGAGCCGACAGAGCGTCCACAGGTTCTCCATTGAGCAGTATGTCAAGTTTGGCCAGACGTGAAGGACGGAAACCATCCACATGATAGTCAAACGAAGCATATCCCTTACTTATCGACTTAAGCTTATCATAAAAGTCGATAACAATCTCTGCCAATGGCAACATGAAATGAAGTTCCACTCTGTTTCCACTGACAAACTCCTGCTTTATAAGCTCGCCACGCTTGTCAAGACACAGCGTCATTATCGGACCGATATAATTTGCCGTAGTGATAATGCTTGCCTTGATATATGGTTCCTCTATATGATCAATCATTGTAGGATCCGGCAGACCTGACGGATTGTGTACTTCCTTGACATTTCCCTGCTTGTCATAAACCATGTATGATACGTTCGGCACTGTAGTAATGACGTCCATGTTGAACTCTCGGTCCAGTCTTTCCTGTACAATCTCCATATGAAGCAATCCGAGGAAACCACATCTGAAGCCGAAGCCTAGAGCTACTGAAGATTCGGGTGAGAATGTCAACGATGCGTCATTGAGCTGAAGTTTTTCCAACGAAGAGCGCAGATTCTCATAATCCACAGGATCTATAGGATAAACTCCGGCAAAAACCATCGGCTTCACTTCCTGGAATCCGGATATAGCCTCCGAACATGGTCTTTCTACATGGGTGATGGTATCTCCCACCTTCACCTCTTTAGCATCCTTGATACCGCTGATAATGTATCCTACCTCGCCCGTATTAAGCACGTTGCGTGGCACCATATCCATTTTAAGTACACCGACCTCATCGGCATCATATTCCATTCCGGTGTTGAAAAACTTCACCTTATCACCTTTTCTTATACTTCCGTTCTCTATTTTGAAGTAAGCGATAATGCCTCTGAAAGAGTTGAACACAGAATCGAAGATAAGAGCCTGAAGCGGAGCATCGCTGTCTCCCGTCGGATGCGGAATGCGTGTAACGACAGCCTGAAGAATCTCGTCAACACCTTCGCCTGTTTTTCCAGAAGCACGTATAATATCCGAACGGTCACAACCGATAAGCTCTATTATCTCATCTTCAACCTCATCCGGCATTGCACTCGGCATATCTATTTTGTTGATAACAGGAATTATCTCAAGGTTATGGTCTATCGCCATATACAGATTTGAGATAGTCTGAGCCTGAACACCCTGTGTGGCATCCACAACAAGCAGGGCACCCTCACATGCGGCAATACTTCGTGACACCTCATAAGAAAAGTCCACGTGTCCCGGAGTGTCGATAAGATTAAGAATATATTTCTCACCTTCATACACATACTCCATCTGTATGGCGTGGCTTTTTATCGTTATACCACGTTCTTTTTCCAGATCCATGTCGTCGAGCATCTGTCCTTCGGTAATCTTAATCGTATCAGTATGTTCGAGCAGACGGTCCGCCAGAGTTGACTTACCATGATCTATATGAGCAATTATGCAGAAGTTTCTTATATTCTTCATCAATATCTATCGGTTTAATAAGTTTTGAAAAACAACATGCCGGCCAAAAAAGACGCTTCGTATTTGACCGGATTCCATTTTATGTTCCCTGTAAAGAATCACGCACCGGAATAAAACGACAATAGGCTTTCCGTTTTCCTTGTGCGGTTAATCTTATGCAAAGATGATGCAAACGAGCGGAATAAGAACTTGTTCTTGAATTCCCGAGTGCAGTTAATCTTATGCAAAGATTATACAAACGAGCGGAATAAGAACTTGTTCTTAGAATTCCCGAGTGCAGTTAATCTTATGCAAAGATAGTGTAAAATTCTGGAATTTAAACTATCTTTGCACAAAATATTAATACAGATGAGAAAGACTATATTTTCCGCACTTGCCGTTATATTGCTAGCCTCATGTCACGAGAACATAGAGGAACGTGCACAGCGCGAGGCACGCGAGTTCACCGAACGATTCTGCCCCACCCCGGTGGTTAACTACACACGCACGGACAGCGTCACATTCGACATGAAATCCAGAACGTATACCTACTATTGCTCCGTCACAGACATCATGGACAATCCTGACATTATAAGTCAGAATAAGGACAACATAAAGAACGGACTGCTTGAAAGTATCATCGGCAACACCCAGATAAAAGTATACAAAGACGCCGGATTCAACTTCGCATACATACTGCACTCAGCAAAAAAGCCAGGCAAAGTGCTTTTCAGCGTAAAATATACACCCAAAGAATACGAAAGATAAAAACAATATGAACGAAAAGTCCGGCATGATATAAATCATAATCATGCCGGACTTTTCTTATATACGTTTATTCAGAATCCCATCTCAGTCAAAGCACGGGCCAGCTGGTCTGGACAACTTGTCATCTTGCTTCCACATGTTATTCCACCGAGCAGAGCCTTCACTTCCGCCGCCTTATGGCCTTTAGCAAGTGCGCATATACCTTTCAGGTTGCCGTTACAGCCACCGGTAAAATGCAGGTCGGTTATTATTCCATCCTCATTCACCTCAATGTCAATCATCTGACTGCACGTACCTTTAGTCTTATAGCAATAATGTGTCATTTTATTATTGTAAAAAATAAGGAGCCGCACGCATATACGCCGGCTCCATTGCATATCCTATAATAAGTGTATATTACTCAGCCGGTTCTGCAGGCTTCATGTTTGTATAAACATTCTGCACGTCGTCGAATTCCTCAAGGCGCTCCACCATCTTGTCAATAGTAGCACGTGCGTCACCGTCGAGATCCTTCAGGTCGTTCGGGATGTATGTGAACTCACCACCTATATCCTCAAATCCTTTTTCCTCAAGGAATTTGTGTATCATTGCGTAGCTCTTCGGATCACCATAGATAGTGATTGTTCCTTCTTCCTCATCTTCGTCGTACTCGTCCTCAACGTTGAGATCGATAAGTTCAAGAATCAGATCATCCATGTCAAGACCGTCTTTCTTCTTGAATGTGAACACACACTTATGGTCGAAAAGGAATGAGAGCGAACCTGTTGTTCCGAGAGTTCCGTTGAACTTGTTGAACACCGAACGCACATCGCCAACCGTACGTGTGGTGTTGTCCGTAAGCGTATCAACAAATATGGCGATTCCGTGAGGACCATATCCTTCGTATGTCACTTCCTTGTAATCGCTCTGATCCTTACCCAGTGCATTCTTGATTGCGCGTTCGATGTTGTCCTTCGGCATGTTCTCACGCTTACAGGTAGCGATGACCGAACGCAGTGCCGGGTTGTTCTCTGGTTCCGGACCACCGGCCTTCACGGCGATGGCAATCTGCTTGCCCAGTCGGGTAAAGGTCTTGGCCATGTGTCCCCAACGTTTCAGTTTCGTAGCTTTACGATATTCAAATGCTCTTCCCATAATATATACAAATGTTTTTTATTTTCATCGGAGGGCCATGATCTCAAAAGACACTGTACCGCGATGAGTATCGTTTTTATTATTTATTGTTATTATTTTTACATTATCTCAGTTCGGCACCCAGTTTAGACTTGAGGTTCGCAATGAGTTTACTCATCACATTGTCTATCTGTTTGTCATTAAGAGTCTTGCTCTCATCCTGCAGAATGAAGTTCACGGCATAGCTCTTCTTGCCTTCCGGAAGATTCTTGCCCTCATACACGTCGAACAGTTCTACACTTTTGAGCAGTTTCTTCTCCGTCTGTGCGGCTATAGCCTCGATGGCTGCAAACTCCACACTCTTGTCAACGAGCAGAGCCAGGTCGCGGCTTACGGCCGGATAACGGCTTATCTCGTGATAGAGCACCGTATTCTTGCGCACAGCCTTCATCACGTTGTCCCATACTATTTCTGCATAGAACACCTCTGCGCTGATACCTGTTGCCTTCAACATCTTACTGCTCACCACACCCATTTCGGCCAACAGTTTACCGTTGCGTGCCTTTATACGGAGTGATTTTGCATATATATTGTTGTCTCCGTTCTCCATAGTGTACATCTGCGGAGCAAGACCTACACGGCGGAACACATTCATCACGTATGCCTTCAGTTCGTAGAACGATGATTTCTCGTCAGCATGAGCCCATGAGCCTTCCACACGCTTGCCCGTAAGCCACAGAGCCATGTGCATCTCCTCCGAGTATGCCTTTATCGGATTCTCCGCATCCTTCTTTTCCGGATTGTAACGATAGCAGTTTCCGAATTCAAAGAAACGCAGGTTAGGACTCTTGTGGTTGATATTGCGGCAGATACTTTCCAGACCTCCGAAAAGCAGAGTCTGACGCATCACACTGAGATCGCTGCTCAGCGGGTTTATCAGTTTCACCGTATTCTCGTCGGGATAACAGTTCAGATCTGTATAATATGCACCCTTCGAGAACGAATTGTTCATTATTTCGTTGAAACCGCATCCGACTAACTGTTCGCTCACAATGTCCTGCAGGCGATGGTTATGATCGGCCTCACCTATAGTTGTAAGCGAGCTCTTCAGCTGTGTAGGAATCTCCACATTGTTATATCCGTAAATTCTAAGGATATCCTCCACAACGTCACACGGGCGCTGTACGTCAACTCTGTATGCCGGCACTGTGAGTTCGAGAGCCTCGTCGCTTTCGGCATCTATTGTCATATCCAGACTTGTCACAATACTCTTTATGGTGTCCTTACCTATTTTCTTGCCGATAAGGTTGTCCACATAGTCATATTCAAGTGTCACCTTGGCGTCAGGCACAGGTGTCGGATATACATCCTTTATCTCCATGCTCACCTTTCCTCCGGCCAGTTCGCGGCAGAGTATGGCAGCCTGTTTCAGAGCGTAGATCACTCCGTTCGGATCGATGCCACGCTCAAAACGATAGCTTGAGTCTGTGCTCAGACCATGACGGCGCGCGCTCTTTCTGATCCATGTCGGATGGAAATACGCACTCTCGAGCACTACGTTGTGTGTTGTGTCATACGTTCCGCTGCCTTTGCCACCAAATATTCCGGCAATACACATAGGCTCTTCGGCGTTGCAGATACTCAGGTCGTGCTCACCCAGAGTATGTTCCTCACCGTCGAGAGTAACAAACTTTGTACCCTCCGGCTGAGTACGCACAACTATCTTGTGGCCCTTCACCATGTCAGCATCGAAGCAGTGCATCGGCTGACCGTAAGCCATCATTATATAATTGGTTATGTCCACGATATTGTTTATCGGTCGCAGACCTATTACTTTCAGTTTGTTCTGAAGCCACTCCGGACTTTCCTTGACGTCGCACCCAGTGATACTAACACATGCGTAACGCTTGCATGCCTCGGTGTTTTCTATTTCCACCTCTATCGGCATGGTATTGTCGTCAACCGAGAAAGCGCTGCAGTCAGGACGATGGAGCGAAGTTTTATATCCGTTCTGCACGAGCCATGCGTACAGGTCGCGTGCCACACCCCAATGGCTGAGCGCGTCGGCACGGTTGGCCGTAATGTCTATCTCAATAATCCAGTCGCTTTCCAGATTGTAATATTCGGCTGCAGGCTGGCCCACAGGAGCGTCCTCCGGCAAAACAATTATGCCGTCGTGGCTTGTGCCGATACCTATCTCGTCCTCGGCGCATATCATACCGTTGCTCTCCACGCCACGCAGTTTCGACTTCTTGATGGTGAACTCCTTATCACCGTCGTAGAGCACGCAGCCCAGATCGGCCACAATAACCTTCTGGCCGGCAGCCACGTTAGGCGCGCCGCACACTATCTGCTGCGGTGTCTCGCGTCCCAAATCCACCGTAGTAACGTGAAGGTGGTCCGAATTAGGATGCATCTCGCATGTGAGAACCTTGCCCACATACAGTCCTTTCAGTCCGCCTTTTATGGTCTGTACTTCTTCCAGAGCATCGACTTCGAGTCCGCACGATGTCAGCGCATCTGCTGTCTGCTGCGGCGTAAGGTCGAAATCGACATATTCTTTAAGCCATTTGTAAGAAATATTCATTATAATGATTTTTAAGTATACTCAAATTCGACGCAAAATTAATAAATTTCAGGCAGTTGAACAAAATAATATATATAAAAAAGCAAAGGCATATTTATGTGCAAAACTTTGTGTATGAATATACGACATGTAATTTGTCTGCCCGAAATCAAGGCCACTATTTATAACTGTAAAATACTTTTCAATGCGTCCGCAATTTTTGAAAATATATGTGTAAACCACTGATTAGTAAAAGGAAAAAATGCATAATGAGACGTCAAAGACATTATATGACCTTATAAAACAGGCGTTCCTACCCCATGAATAAAACCATTTCACACGCCAACACGACTTATTCCTGACCCGCGATACGAATCAGCATAAATTCTGCTGGCGTTGATTTCAAAATAGAGACTTAGGCTTAAAGCCCAAACAAGCAATGTTTTCTTCTTCTGAAATGAAGACAATATGGGCAACTTTCAATTTGTAAGCAGATTTTGATTTTTCCGTCATAGTTTCCTGTTCTACCCCGAAAAATAAGCGAATATTTGCGGACAGGCTCTCCATCGGACGCAAATACGCGAATTATGAGAGATTCACATAAGTCATTGTATAACAATAGATTATGTTTAAAGGACATTTTTTCATCTTGCAATAAGCACCATTTCAGCATGCGATATTGCCCATATCAGGGGCTGAAATGCACCATATCACACCCTAACATAGGCTTAACCGGACCACAAAACGGACATTATCAGAACGCAATATGAACCCTTTCTGACTACGCTATAGGGTATATCAAAAGACGGTACCGCCCGAAATGCACTTTATTACACCGGATTTAACATTTCCTCACGCCTATTTTCCGAATTTATTTTGTCAAAAAAAAGTCAAGAAAAACTGTAAGTTGGTCCCGTGGTTTTTCTTTAAAAATGCTGATATCAGGCGAGAGGTAAAACCCGGAAATTGTGTATTTCTCTTGCAGTAATGATTCATTGGGCTGTCTGCCATTAATGTATCATTCTTCTTTTTATATTGACCATAATTTATACTTGATTTTTCTTTTCCGGAATATTTATCGGATAAGCCTTTGTTTTTACAACAATCACATCAAAAACTTGCAAAAACACGTGTCTGTCATACAAAATAATTTTTGCAAAGGATTTTCGCTATAACAGAAAAATTACACTGTTGACCTGGACATGTATGGCACTATCAGAAATACTCTATAACCAAAAAGCATGACACGATAGCAGCAATGAGTCTGCATACCGTGTCATACCAACTTAAATTTTTATCTTTTCGAGAAAATGTTTCCGCGCAATAGTCAGTCAAAAGAGTTTATTCACCTACGATGCTGCCAAGATATTCGGCGCACATGTCGGCACATCGCTCGCCGTCAACTCCGGCCGACACGATGCCTCCGGCATATCCCGCGCCCTCACCACAGGGGAAAAGACCTTTCAGTCTGACATGTTGCAGAGTGTCGGCAGCACGAAGTATGCGAACAGGTGACGAGGTTCGGGTTTCCACGGCAATGAGCACCGCCTCGTTGGTGAGAAATCCGTGGCTCGTCTGTCCGAATTTTCTGAATCCGTCCTGCAGGCGTTTGCCCACATGAGGCGGCAACCAGAAATGAAGCGGCGAAGATATCAGACCCGGCGCGTAGCTGCTCTTTGGCAGATCGTACGACAGACGGTTGTTTACAAAATCGGCCATGCGCTGCGACGGAGCAGTCTGACGCATGTTGCCCTGTTGCCAGCACATGCGCTCCAGTTCCTCCTGGAAGTGCATCATCTTCAGCCGGCCTTCGCCTTCAATGTCTTCCGGACGTGTCTCCACCACCATTCCACTGTTCGACCACTGTGTGCCGCGGTTGCTCGGACTCATGCCGTTAACAACAATCTGCTGCGGACCTGTGGCTGCAGGAATGACAAATCCACCGGGACACATGCAGAATGAATATACACCACGGCCGTCAACCTGTGTAACGAAACTGTATTCGGCAGCTGGCAGAAACTTGCCGCGACCGTTCTTGTTGTGATACTGTATACGGTCTATCAGTGCCGCCGGATGCTCCAGGCGTACGCCTACGGCAATGCCTTTCGGCTCTATTTCTATTCCGGACTTGTCAAGATAGCGATAGACATCGCGGGCCGAGTGGCCCGTGGCAAGAACCACCGGCCCGTGAAACGTTAGCTCGCGGCCCGTCTCCAGATCGACAGCCTCGACGCCGGTCACAGTATCGCCGCTGACAATGAGTCCCGTCATCTTGGTGCGGAAGTGTACTTCGCCACCGCACTCAAGTATTGTGTTGCGCATATTCTCTATCACACGCGGCAGTTTGTCTGTACCTATGTGCGGGTGGGCATCAGCAAGTATTGACGTTGAGGCACCGTGCTGACAGAACACGTTGAGTATTTTCTCCGTGTTGCCGCGCTTCTTCGAGCGAGTGTACAGTTTACCATCAGAGTAGGCTCCCGCCCCACCCTCACCGAAACAGTAGTTGCTCTCCTCGTCCACCTTCTGCGTCTTGGTGATAAGCGACAGGTCCATTTTGCGCTCACGCACGTTCTTTCCACGTTCCAACACTACAGGGCGCAATCCCAACTCTATCAGTCTGAGCGAAGCGAACAGTCCGCCGGGTCCCTCGCCCACCACAATCACCTGACGACCATCTGAAACGTCGTGATAGTCGGTATGACGGTAAGCGTCGTCCTGTGGCATCTCATTGACATACACGCGCACCGTCAGATTTACAAACACCGTACGCTGACGCGCGTCGATGCTACGGCGCAATACCCGCACTCCATATATGGTGCGTATGTCTATGCCGCGGTCGTGGGCAATGTAGTCCTTTATTGTCTGTTCGGATGCAGCCTGCGAGGGCAGCACACGTATCTGGAATTCATGTATCATATAGCGTTCGTATAATGTTACGTTTCAAATCTACAGTGTCATTATTCCTGCAAAAATAATCAATTATTGTCTAATTTCGTTGGTGATATTTATAATTATTTTTAACTTTGCCCACATTGTGTGACATAATCACATTTCGGAAAAGACACGCCGGACGAAAAATCCGCAGACCGAATCTCCTTTGTATCGAGAGCAAGGACACGGGTGACGTAAGGCATGTTCTGCATCCTTAACCAAATTATTCACGAATCCCACTTTTGTTTAGTGGCATAAAATTTATCAAAGAAAAAATGAAAGTATTAAAGTTTGGCGGAACATCTGTAGGTTCCGTAAAAAGTATTCTGAGCCTTAAACGCATTGTAGAGAAAGAAGCCGAAAGCCAGCCCATAATTGTTGTCGTGAGCGCTCTCGGCGGAATAACAGACAAACTGATAACTACGGCACACCTTGCCCTGAAAGGCGACGAGGGATGGCGGAATGAGTTTGAGGCAATGGTGGACCGCCACCACAAGATGATAGACACGATCATCACCGACACAAAAAAACGCGAGAACTTATTCAACACCGTGGACGGCATGTTCGAACAGCTGCGCAGCATCTACTACGGAGTGTTCCTCATTCACGACCTGAGCGAGAAAACCCTTGATGCCATCGTGAGCTACGGCGAACGTCTGAGCTCCAACATCGTGGCTACGCTGATAAGCAGAGCCAGATGGTTCGACGCAAGAGACTTCATCATGACCGAACGCAAGAACGGCAAGCACACTCTGGACAGCGAAATAACGGCAAGACTTGTGCGCAAGGCGTTTCATGATCTGCCGCGTATATCGCTCGTACCGGGATTCATCAGCCGCGACAAGTCGTCGGGCGAGACTACCAATCTCGGACGTGGCGGAAGCGACTACACGGCAGCCATCATCGCAGCGGCACTCGACGCGTCGATTCTGGAAATATGGACCGACGTGGACGGATTCATGACTGCCGACCCACGGGTGATAAAGACAGCATACACAATAAACGAGCTGAGCTACATAGAAGCAATGGAGCTCTGTAACTTCGGCGCAAAGGTGATATATCCACCGACGATATATCCCGTATGCGTGAGAAACATTCCGATAAAAGTAAAAAACACATTCAACCCTTCAAGTGAAGGAACGACAATAAAGAACAAGATTGCCAACGACAGCAAGCCCATCAAAGGTATATCGAGCATCAGCGGCACAACACTCATCACCGTGACCGGATTGTCAATGGTGGGCGTCATCGGTGTGAACCGACGAATATTCACTGCACTTGCCAACAACGGCATAAGTGTGTTCATGGTGTCGCAGGCCTCATCAGAAAACTCTACTTCCATCGGTGTGCGCGACGAGGATGCACGCTCGGCAGTAAGCGTACTTGACAAGGAATTTGCCAAGGAAATAGAAACCGGAGCAATGTTCCCGATGCATGCCGAGAGCGGACTGGCCACAATAGCCGTTGTGGGTGAGAACATGAAGCACACGCCGGGTATCGCCGGAAAACTGTTCGGCACACTCGGACGAAGTGGTATCAGCGTAATAGCCTGCGCACAGGGTGCGTCAGAGACAAATATATCATTCGTGGTTGACGGACGATTCCTGCGCAAGGCTCTAAACGTAATACACGACTCTTTCTTCCTTTCCGAATACAAGGTACTCAACCTTTTTATATGCGGTGTGGGCACCGTAGGCGGTAAACTGATAGAACAGATAAGAGACCAGTACGAAAAACTGAAGGTCGACCGCGGACTGAAACTGAACGTAGTGGGTATAGCAAGTTCGAAAAAAGCTATATTCAACCGCGACGGAATCAATCTTGAGACTTACCGCGAAGAACTGAATCAGGCAAAAGACAGCAACAACTCACAATTGCTGAAGGAAGTGATAGGCATGAACATATTCAACAGTGTGTTTGTGGACTGCACCGCGAGCAAAGAGGTTGCATCGTTCTACCAGCTGTTGCTAGAGCATAACGTGTCAGTTGTAGCGGCTAACAAGATTGCTGCCTCATCCGACTACCAGAGCTACCTGAAACTGAAACGCACAGCGCTGGCACGCGGAGTGAAATTCCTTTTTGAAACCAACGTGGGAGCAGGACTGCCAATCATCGGAACAATAAACGACCTTATAAACTCAGGCGACAAGATATTGAAGATTGAGGCAGTGCTGAGTGGTACACTAAACTTCATATTCAACGAAATTGCATCCGACGTGCCTTTCTCAGAAACAGTGCGCCGTGCCAAAGAGCAAGGCTACAGCGAGCCGGATCCGCGAATCGACCTGAGCGGTACAGACGTGATAAGGAAGCTTGTGATTCTTGCACGCGAGGCCGGATATAAAGTGGAACAGGACGATGTTGTAAAGAACCTGTTCATACCTTCATCATACTTCAACGGCTCCGTAGAAGACTTTTGGGAAAAGCTGCCCATGCTCGACGCAGAATTCGAAGAGCGTCGAAAGAAACTTGAAGCGGAGGGTAAACACTGGCGATTTGTGGCAACAATGGATCACGGAAAGACGAACGTCAGTCTGAAAGAAGTCGACCGCAACCATCCGTTCTATAATCTTGAGGGAAGCAACAACATAGTTCTGCTCACAACAGAACGATACAAGGAATATCCTATGCTTATCCAGGGCTACGGAGCAGGAGCGAGCGTTACAGCCGCAGGAGTGTTTGCCAACATCATGTCCATAGCTAACATCTGACGTCCAATGAAACATATTATTATATTAGGTGACGGCATGGCCGATCACCCGGTTGAGCGTTTGGGTGGGCAAACGCTGTTGCAGTATGCCCGCACTCCATATATGGACATGCTGGCAAAGAACGGACGCACAGGCCGTCTGATAACAATACCAGAAGGTTTCCAACCCGGCAGTGAAGTGGCGAACACAGCCATTCTCGGCTATGACCTCAACAAGGTGTACGAAGGGCGTGGCCCTCTCGAGGCGGCGTCGATAGGTTACGACATGACACCGGATGACATGGCCATGCGATGCAACATCATTACTCTGGCCGACGGAAAGATTAAAAATCATCATGGTGGGCACCTCACTACGGAAGAAAGCGACATTCTGATAAAATATCTTGACGAAAAGCTTGGCAATAAGGATATAAAGTTCATCACAGGCATACAATACCGACATCTTTTAATCATTCGGAACGGAAACAAGCACATTGTATGCGCACCGCCACACGATCATCCAGAAGAAGATTGGAGACCATTACTTGTAAAACCGGAACCGGGTTGGGAAAACCGGCACGACGGCAACAGGATGACTGCACAACAGACAGCTGATCTCATTAACAGCCTGATTCTGAAATCGCAGGAGCTTCTGGAGCAGCACCCTTTCAACAAGACACGGACCGAACAGTCGAAAGACATGGCCAACAGTATATGGCCTTGGAGCGGCGGATACCGCCCCAAAATGAATACACTGCAACAGATGTATCCGCAGATAAAGGAGGGTGACGTCATCTCAGCGGTTGATCTTATAAGAGGAATAGGTAAATATGCAGGCCTCAACCGCGTGATGGTAGAAGGCATGACTGGCCTTGCCGACACTAATTATGAGAACAAAGCGCTGGCAGCTATCGACATGTTGCGCAAGCACGACTTCGTTTATCTGCACATAGAAGCGAGCGACGAAGCCGGACACGACGGTGACCTCGCACTGAAACTGAAGACAATAGAAAACCTCGACAGCCGCATTGTGCGACCAATTTATGAGGAAGTGAGTACATGGACGGACGAACCTGTATGCATCGCCATACTACCCGACCATCCAACACCGGTGGAACTGCGTACTCATGTTGACGAACCCGTACCTTTTATTATATGGTATCCGGGCATAACACCAGACAATGTGGAGACCTATAACGAAGTAAGTTGCGTAAGCGGCAGCTACGGTATGCTGCGGCTCGAAGAGTTTATGAATAAATTTATGGAATTATGATGTACTACAGCACAAACAGAAAAGCACCGCTAGCAACACTTGAGGAAGCGGTAGTTAAAGGATTAGCTGGAGACCGCGGTCTTTATATGCCGGAAAAGATAAAGCGTCTTCCGCAGGAGTTTTACGACAACATAGCGGACATGTCGTTTCATGAAATAGCAATAAAGGTGGCAGACGCTTTCTTCGGAGAGGACATTGAACAAACGGCTCTTGAGAATATTGTATGCGACACTTTGGCTTTTGACTGCCCAGTAGTGAAAGTTACGGACAGTATATACTCTCTCGAGCTCTTCCACGGCCCCACTCTTGCATTCAAAGATGTGGGTGCCAGATTCATGGCGCGTCTTCTGCAATATTTCATAAAGAAAGAAAACAAAAGCGAGGTGAACGTACTTGTAGCGACAAGCGGTGACACCGGCTCTGCTGTTGCAAACGGTTTTCTGGGAGTAGAGGGCATACACGTTTATGTGCTCTATCCGAAAGGTAAGGTCAGCAAGATTCAGGAAAGCCAGTTCACAACGCTCGGAAGCAACATCACAGCAATAGAAGTGGACGGAGTTTTCGATGATTGTCAAAGGTTGGTGAAGTCTGCATTCATGGACGAAGAGCTCAACCGGCACATGAATCTCACCTCGGCAAATTCGATAAACGTAGCAAGATTTCTGCCACAATCGTTCTACTATTTCAATGCATACGCAAGAATGAAAAAACTGGGACTGGCAGACAATCTGGTAATATGCGTACCAAGCGGAAACTTCGGAAATATCACAGCTGCCCTATTCGGACATGAGATGGGACTGCCCGTGCGAAGATTCATTGCCGCCAACAACGCAAACGACATTTTCTTCAAATATCTGCATACTGGTGAGTACAAACCGATGCCGAGCATACAGACCATAGCAAACGCCATGGATGTGGGCGATCCGAGCAACTTCGCACGCATATACGATCTTTATAACGGTTCATACGAAAAGATAAAATCTATGATCAGCGGTGCGACTTACAACGACTCACAGATAAGAGAAATCATGAAACAATGCTACGATAAAAACGGATACGTGCTCGATCCACACGGAGCGTGCGGCTATCAGGCTCTGAAAGATCTGCTCAAAGAAGGAGAGACTGGAGTATTCTGCGAAACCGCGCATCCGGCAAAATTCAAAGAGACCGTCGAAAATGCCATAAACGCAAAAATTGAGATACCTTCAAGACTCGCTGAATTCATGAAAGGAACTAAAAAAAGTGTGAATATGACAAGCAGTTTTTCTGATTTCAAAGCATTCCTGATGGAGAAATGAGACACTATAAATATAATAGAAAGGCAATAATCCGGATATACAAAATATTCCGGATTATTTGTTTTATTACATAAATATTTATTATATTTGCAACAATATAATAATGACCGATATGGTATATTTAAACATACCAGAAGATAAGAATCGATTACTAACTTTCTATCTTGCCGCTGAAGAGTATGTCGCGAACAACTTCGACAAGAAAGAATATTTTTTTATGTGGCAGGTGAATCCCACTGTCATATTCGGACGCAACCAGCTTATTGAAAACGAAGTGAACCTGGAGTACTGCAGAGATCACAACATCAGAACGTTCAGAAGAAAGAGCGGTGGCGGATGCGTATACGCAGACATGAGCAACATCATGCTCTCATACATAACAGACGAGGATAATGTGAACTTCACGTTCAACAAATATATAAATATGATTGTGTTCATGCTCCACAAACTCGGAGTGAATGCCGTTGCAAGCGGAAGAAATGACATAATGATAGACGGACGTAAAGTATCAGGAAATGCATTCTATCATACTCCAAGGCGTAACATCGTGCACGGCACAATGCTTTATGACACAGACATGCAGAACATGGTAGGCAGCATAACACCCTCAGACGCAAAACTTGTAAGCAAAGGAATACAGAGTGTAAGGCAGCATATAACACTGCTGAAAAACTACATAAGCCTGTCTCTTGAAGAATTCAAGGATTTCATGAAACAGCAACTGTGTGATGAGGAAATTACTCTGACTGAAACAGACATCGAACAGATCCGAATCTTGGAAAAGGAATATCTTTCACAGGAATTCATTTACGGAAACAATCCCAAATACAATATCATCAGCAAACGGCGTATCAACAATGTTGGGGACATGGAAATACGCATCGAAATAAAAAACGACATCATAAAATCAATAAACGTCATGGGCGATTTTTTCATTGCCGGAGATATCGATGCTAAAATCCTTAAACCACTGAAAAATATACCGCTTGAAAGAAGCAGAATATCTGAAGCACTGCCCGAAACGCTGAATGACGTCATTCCTAATCTTGACAGAGAGGACTTCATAAATCTGATATTGCAGTCTAAAGAAAGAAACTTAAACTCATAAAATAATATATTCATGGAAAATAAAAAGACTTGTCTGTATGACAAACACGTGGCAATGGGAGCACTGATGCAACCATTCGGCGGATTTGAAATGCCAATACAATATTCCACTATCATTGATGAACATAACGCAGTACGCAATCATTGCGGTGTGTTTGACGTATCCCACATGGGAGAAGTTACTGTGAAAGGACCTGATGCGGAAAAATATGTCAATCACATTTTCACAAATGACATCACCAATGCTCCAAAAGGACAGATATACTATGGTATGATGCTTTATGAAGACGGCGGTACTGTAGACGATCTGCTCGTATACAAAATGGGGGAAAATGACTTCTTCCTTGTGATAAATGCCGCAAATATAGACAAGGATTTCGAATGGATGACTAAAAATGCAGAAGGTTTTGATATCGAGCTGAAGAACGTATCCGATTATTACGGACAGCTTGCAGTTCAGGGGCCGGAAGCTGAAGACGTAGTTGAAACTGTACTTGGCATACCATGCAAAGAACTTGTTTTCTATACCACTAAAACTGTTGAGAAAGACGGCGAGACTATTATTGTCAGCCGCACAGGATATACCGGTGAGGACGGATTCGAAATATATGGAAGTCATGACTTCATCCGCCGCCAATGGGACGCACTCATGGAAAGCGGCAAATGCAAGCCATGCGGACTCGGATGTCGCGACACACTGCGCTTTGAAGTTGGCCTGCCACTCTATGGCGACGAACTTTCAGAAAACATTTCTCCGATAATGGCTGGTCTGAGTATGTTCTGCAAACTTGACAAACCGGAATTCATCGGCAAAGAAGCAATTGCCAAACAAAAGGCAGAAGGCGTGAAACAGAAATTGGTAGGCATCGAACTGAGCGACCGTGCCATTCCACGTCATGGCTATACCGTGCTTCACGACGGCAAGGAAATAGGTGTTGTGACAACCGGTTACCACACAATCTCCACAGACAAGAGCGTATGCATGGCTCTGATTGACACAGAATACTCAAAACTTGACACAGAAGTTGCTGTACAAATACGCAAAAAGACATTTGCCGGAAAAGTAGTCAAGAAGAGATTCTACGACAAACATTACAAAAAATAATAATACGTCAAAAAGCGTCACAAAGCATTTAGTATAGCGCATAACAATGTAAATTGAATTCATAAAATAAAAATCACAAATTAAAAACTGAAAATAATATGTCAAAAGTTATTGAAGGACTTTATTACGCAGAGTCACACGAGTACGTAAAAGTAGAAGGCGATTACGGCTATATCGGTATAACAGACTATGCACAGAATGCACTGGGCAACATTGTTTACGTTGATATGCCTGAAGTTGATGACGAAGTAGAAGCAGGCGAAGATTTCGGCGCAGTAGAAAGTGTAAAAGCTGCCAGCGACCTCATCTCTCCGGTATCAGGTACAGTTGTCGAAGTCAACGAGGCATTGGAAGATGCTCCTGAACTTATAAACAAAGATGCGTTTGGCAACTGGATCATCAAGGTAAGCCTGTCTGACAAGAGCGAGCTTGACAACCTGATGGACGCAGCGGCTTACAGCGCATTATGCGACAAACAGGATTAATCAAACCGAAATGCACTGTAAATCATATTTCCAGTGCATTTCTTTTTTTCACACATCCATAATCTCTGAAAATATGGCATACAAATATTTTCCACATACAGAAAAAGATATCGCCACAATGTTGGAGAAAATCGGAATAAGCTCACTGAAAGAGCTTTATGCCGATGTTCCGGACAGCATTCTGTTCAAAGGCGAATACAATCTAGATGAGGCGAAAAGCGAAACCGAAATCAGAAAATATTTCGAACAGCTGTGCAATAAGAATATGTTGCTTACCGTTTTCGCCGGTGCCGGTTCATACGACCATTACACTCCGGCCGTAGTACCAAGTATTATCAGCCGTTCCGAATTTCTGACAAGCTATACTCCCTATCAGGCCGAGGTATCACAAGGAACACTACATTACATATTCGAATACCAGAGCATGATGGCAGAGCTCACAGGAATGGACATCTCAAATGCATCAATGTATGACGGCAGTACAGCCACTGCAGAAGCCGTCATAATGGCAAAAGCCGCCACGAAAAAGACAGACAAGGTACTCGTATCCTCCACCATCGATCCGAAAATACTCAACGTGGTTCGCACATACGCCCACTTCCATGGAATCGAAATCAAGATGATAGACCAGAAAAACGGCGTCACCGACAAAGCCGATATGGATGCCAAACTGGCAGAAGGTGGCGTAGCAGGTGTTGTTGTGCAGCAGCCCAATTACTATGGAATAATAGAAGACTATAACGGATATGCGGAGTCATGCCATAACAGCAAGGCTCTTCTTATAATGAACAGTGTTGCTGCCGACCTCGCCCTGCTTAAAACTCCGGGCGAATGGGGAGCCGACATAGCTGTGGGCGATGGTCAGTCACTCGGCATTCCGATGAGTTTCGGTGGTCCGTCAGTAGGTTACATGTGCTGCACCGAAAAACTCATGCGCAAGATGCCGGGACGTATTGTCGGAAAAACAGTTGACAGTAACGGACAGCGTGCGTTTGTCCTGACTCTTCAGGCACGCGAACAGCACATCCGTCGTCAGAAAGCCACGTCAAACATCTGCTCAAACGAGAGTCTGATGGCACTGTTCGTAACCATTTACATGTCACTTATGGGCAAGAACGGAGTGAAGGAAGCAGCACAGCTTTCATACGCCGGTGCACATTATCTCTGCGACGAACTCGTTGCTACAGGGCACTTCTCACTTGCTTACGACCAGCCGTTCTTCAATGAGTTCTGCGTGAAGTACGACGGCGACATAAACAAACTGCAAAAGCACTTCATCCAAAACGGATTCCTCGGAGGCGTGAAAGTCAGCGACGACACCCTGATGTTTGCCGTCACCGAGAAACGTACGAAAGAAGAAATCGACTCACTCGTTAAAACTGCAAAGGAGGCAACATTATGAACAACAAGTTATACGGAAACCTGATTTTTGAGTTGTCACACGAAGGACGCAAGGGTTACTCGCTGCCTCAGAATAAATTCGGCAATTACGAACTGCCGGAATGTGCACGCAGAAAGGCCGATGCCGAACTGCCGGAATGTGACGAGCTCACTGTAGTACGCCACTACACAAACCACAGTGAAAACAACTTCGGAGTAAACAACGGATTCTATCCGCTGGGCAGCTGCACAATGAAATACAACCCGATAATCAATGAAGAGATTGCATCAATGGCCGGATTTGCCGGACTGCACCCTCTTCAACCGGCAGAAACATGTCAGGGCGCACTCGAAGCATACTACAAAATGCAGAAAGCTCTGTCAGACATAACCGGTCTGAGCGAGTTCACACTCAATCCGTTTGCCGGAGCCCACGGCGAGCTTACCGGCCTTATGATTATCCGTGCATACCATCAGCATAACAAAGACTATAAACGTACCAAAGTTCTCGTGCCAGATTCAGCCCACGGCACCAACCCTGCATCGGCAGCTGTTTGTGGTCTGGAGGTTGTTGAAGTGAAAAGTACGGCAGACGGACTTGTTGATGTGGAAGATCTGAAGACCCATCTCGACGATACCATTGCCGGCATGATGATGACCAATCCTAACACTCTCGGACTGTTCGAAAGCGAAATTCCCGAAATAGCACGTCTCGTGCATGATTGTGGAGCGCTCATGTATTACGATGGAGCAAACCTCAACCCAATGCTCGGAGCATGCCGTCCGGGCGATATGGGCTTTGACGTCATGCACATAAACCTCCACAAGACATTCTCAACTCCACACGGAGGAGGCGGTCCCGGTTCCGGTCCAGTAGGTGTGGGCAAAGGTCTTGAACAGTTCCTTCCACGCCCGAGAGTTGTCAAAGAAGGCACAGAATATAAACTCGACACCGAATTCACCGGTATCAGCGTAGGCGAATTCCTCGGCAATTTCGCTGTGATGCTGCGCGCATATACATATATCCTGTCACTCGGCAAGGAGAATCTGCCGATGGTAGGACCGCTAGCAACACTCAACGCCAACTACATCAAAGAATCTCTCAAGGATGCTTACGAACTTCCTATAGCCGGAGTATGCAAACACGAATTCGTGTTCAACGGTCTCAAAGACAAGAGCACTGGTGTCACCACAATGGATGTTGCCAAACGCCTGCTTGACTACGGCTACCATGCACCAACCATCTACTTCCCGCTTCTGTTCCATGAGGCAATGATGATAGAGCCGACAGAGAACGAAAGCATCGAGACACTCGACAGCTTCATCGACGTGATGCACCGCATAGCAAAGGAAGCCATCGAAAATCCGGAGGTTGTAAAGACAGCTCCGCACAATACTCCAATAGGCCGTGTTGACGATGTTCTTGCAGCCAAGCATCCGGTTCTGACATACAAACAGATGATATCAGACGAACAGAACAATGGTTAAAAGCGATCTTATAATCATAGGCAGCGGGCCGGGCGGATATCGTTCGGCCTGCTATGCTGCTGCCCACGGACTGACAGTCACCATATTCGAATCGGCACAGGCCGGCGGAACGTGTCTCAACTGTGGCTGCATCCCCACAAAATCACTGTGCCGCAACGCTGAGATACTCGACACTCTGCGCGACGCTGATACATTCGGACTTGACTCGCTGAGCTTCAGCCTCAACTTTGACAAGATAATGGAGCGCAAGAACTCAGTCGTTGCCCAACTGCGCGGCGGTGTGGAAGCACTCATGAAATCGCCAGGCATAACATTCGTACAAAAGAAAGCCACGCTGACTGCCAGTCACACGGTTGTAACGGATGATGAGGAATATGCTGCCGACAACATAATCATCGCCACCGGCTCACGCGCCAAGATTCCGCCAATCAACGGCACACAACTCCCGGGAGTAATCACTTCTACTGAGATGTTAGATGTAAAAGCTGCTCCGAAACGTCTGTGCATTGTCGGTGCAGGAGTCATAGGTATGGAGTTTGCTTCAGCATTCAGCAGTTTCGGAAGCGAAGTCACTGTCGTGGAATTCATGAAAGAAGCCCTGCCTACACTCGACAGCGACATAGCCAAACGTCTGCGCCAGACCATCAGCAAACGCGGAGTGACATTCCACATGCAGGCTGCCGTGAAAGAAATAGAAGAGAAAACCGATGAGAACGGAGAGCGCACACTCAACGTGATAATTGAGAAGAAAGGTAAGCCTCTCAATGTTGAGGCCGATACAGTGCTCATTGCCACAGGTCGCGCAGCAAATACCGAAGGCATAGGACTTGAGGAGGCAGGCGTCGAATTCGACAGGAAAGGCATACATACCGACGACGACTTCGCCACCAACGTGCCTGGCATATATGCCATAGGCGACGTGAACGGCAAGTGCATGCTTGCACATGCCGCCACATTCCAAGGCCTGCACGTAGTGAAGCACATACTCGGACAGACTGACAACATATGTCCCGACATCATGCCTTCGGCCATATTCACCAATCCCGAAGCCGCATCCGTTGGTCTGAGTGAGGACCGCTGCAAGGAACTCGGTCTGGAATACACATGCAAGAAGGGTTTCTTCCGTGCCAACGGCAAGGCTCTCGCCATGAACGAGACCGACGGAATGGTAAAACTCATCTGCGATTCCAACAATAAGATAATAGGCTGTCACATCTTCGGAGCGCACGCTTCCGACATGGTACAGGAGATAACGGCTCTGATGAACATTGGTGCCACAACGCGCCAGCTTGCAGACATCATCCATATCCACCCCACCCTTTCGGAAACACTCTGCGACATGTGCCTCGATTAATCCTACTATTCAAAGTGTCCGGCAACAGTCATCACGTCCACAAACGGACGGACATGCCTGTCGCCGGACATTTTCTTTTTCTATACATTATTTATATTACCGACACCGGACACACATTCTTATTGTCAGCCGTCACCATACTCACAATAAGCCGGACAAACAGTCTGACACCGTTTGGCACACTATTTGCATAACACATGATAGACGAAAACAATTAAAAAACATATTCATATTATGCAAAAAGGAAATATCGGGGTTACAACAGAGAACATCTTCCCCGTGATTAAAAAGTTTCTCTATTCCGATCATGAAATATTTCTGCGCGAGATGGTGTCAAACGCTGTCGATGCAACACAGAAAATAAAGACTCTGGCAGAGCGCGGCGACTTCAAAGGCGAATTGGGAGATTTGACCGTACGCATCAGTCTTGACACCGACAAAGGCACGCTGACATTCAGCGACCACGGTATTGGTATGACAGAAGATGAAATCGACAGATACATCAATCAGATAGCATTCTCCGGCGTAAACGACTTCCTTGACAAATACAAGGACAACGCCAACGCCATCATAGGCCACTTCGGTCTTGGTTTCTACTCATCGTTCATGGTGAGCAAGAAGGTTGAAATCGTGACCAAGAGCTACAAGGAAGGTTCCAAGGCAGTGAAATGGAGCTGCGACGGAAGTCCTGAGTTCGAAATCACCGACGCCGAAAGAGAAAACCGCGGAACTGACATCATCCTCTACATTGACGACGACTGCAAGGAATTCCTCGACAAATACAAAATACAGGAACTGCTCAACAAGTACTGCAAATTCATGGCCGTACCGGTAGCCTTCGGCAAAAAGACCGAATGGAAAGACGGAAAGCAGGTGGATACAGCCGAGGATAACGTCATCAACAGCGTTGAACCATTGTGGACCAAAGCACCAAGCACACTGAAGGACGAGGATTACAAGTCGTTCTACCGCACACTTTATCCGATGCAGGACGAACCTTTGTTCTGGATTCACCTGAATGTTGACTATCCGTTCAACCTCACCGGTATTCTCTACTTCCCACGCATCAGCTCAAACCTCGAACTGCAGCGCAACAAGATACAGCTCTACTGCAACCAGGTGTTCGTCACAGACCAGGTGGAAGGTATCGTACCAGAGTTCCTCACTCTGCTCCACGGAGTTATCGACTCACCGGACATCCCGCTGAACGTAAGCCGTTCTTACCTGCAGAGCGATGCAAATGTGAAGAAGATTTCAACCTATATCACAAAGAAGGTTGCCGACCGTCTGAACAGCATTTTCCAGGAAAACCGCAAGGAATATGAGGAGAAATGGGATGCACTGAAGATATTCATCAACTACGGTATGCTGTCCAAGGACGACTTCTACGACCGTGCAAAAGACTTCGCACTGTTCAAGGACACAGAGGGCAAGTACTTTACATACGACGAATACAAAACCCTCATCAAGGACAACCAGACCGACAAGGACGGACAACTGGTATATCTGTATGCCAACGACAAGGAAGGTCAGTACAGCTACATCGAAGCAGCCAAGGCCAAGGGCTACAGTGTGCTGCTGCTCGACGGACAGCTTGACGTGCCGATGATATCAATGCTGGAGCAGAAATTTGAGAAGAGCCGCTTCACACGCGTCGACAGCGACACCACCGACCGTCTGATAATAAAGGAAGACAATAAGGACAACGAACTCGACTCTGACAGCAACGACAATCTGTCACAGGTATTCCGCTCACAGATGCCAAAGCTCGAGAAGACTGAATTCAACATCGAGGTACAGTCACTCGGCGAGGAATCACTGCCGGTACTCATCACCCAGAGCGAATACATGAGACGTATGAAGGACATCAGCCAGTATCAGGCCGGCATGGCATTCTACGCCCAGATGCCCGACTCCTACACCATCGTGCTCAACAGCGACCACAAGCTCATCAAGAACATTCTGGAGGACGAGAAGGCAAAATGCGCCGAACAGCTCAAGCCAATCAACAGCGAGATAAAAGGTCTCGAGGCTCGTCTGGCAGCACTCCATCAGACACAGAACGGCAAGAAGCCGGAAGAAATCACACAGGAGGAGAAGGACGACGTGAAGAACACCGAGAAATCTATTGCCGAGCAGCGCGACAAGAAGAAACAGATAATTGCCGACTACGCCAAGGACAACAAGATTGTGCATCAGCTCATCGACCTGGCACTGCTCCAGAACGGCATGCTTAAGGGTGCTGCGCTCAACTCGTTCCTGAAACGTTCGGTTGATCTGATAGGATAATCAGACATATAATGAAACAATAACATTTATAAGGAATCTACCTTATAAACACATCATCAGGCTCGGGATACATTTTCGTGTATCCCGAGCCTTCGTATTTTATCCCCCAGACAAAAGAAATATAGAAACTATAGACATGATGTAGTACTTGTTTTTCTATTCATAAAATACCATAATAATGCCTGAAAACTTCTGACAGCGCGAAATAGTATAAGCGTAACATCATATTTGCTCACGAAATAATACATTAACGCAGAACAATCAATAAATCATCACCGCGAGAGCGGAACATATTTCACAAAAGTTCCATCACTTATCATTATCGGTATTTTTAAAGAAAACCCGAGCGACATACTTACAGATTTTCTTGACTTTTTTTTGACAAAATAAAATCGCAAAAGAGATGTTACGGAATGTTAAATCAAGCATTACAAAAGCTGTCTTACCACGTACAACATTGCCATATACCATATATTGCAATCCGGAATAATTCGTCATGCATTCTGACTATGCCTATATTAGCCTGTGTTTTCGTCCGTTTGAGGGTGTAATATTGCGTGTTTCAGGCCCTGAAATGGGCAATATCACATGCTAAAACGATACTTATTACAGAACAGGAAAATGGTCCTTAAATATAAGTTATTGATGTTCAATAACTTACAAAACATTCTTATTTCTCGCGTATTTGTGTCCGAAGAAAAGTCTATACGAAAATATTCATTTATTTTTTGGGGTAGAACAGAAAACTCAGAAGGAAAAATCACAGTATGCTGAAAATCTGTAAGTAGCCTATATTGGTCTCATTTCAACAGAGAATAACAATACTATTTGGGAGTTGAATCCGCAACTTTCTATCGAAACTCATCTCCGCGGAATATCTTCTGAACAGAAATAAAATTATCAAAAACATAAAAAAGAGACAAAAACACGATTATTCGCATATAATCCATTAATTTTGTACGGTCTGATATGTCCCCCAATACAACATGCCATACACCTATAACCAATTACTACAAACATCCTTACAATTCATAAGGACATTACTAACCTATAAAAAGACAAAGCAGATGAAAAAGGCATATCTTTTATTTCTCCTGCTTATGCTATGCATAAACACACCGACAAAAGCAAAAGACGCGTCAAGAAAAACTATCAGTCTGTCTGGTACATGGACATTCTGCACTGACGAACAGAATGCCGGAATCACACAACAGTTCTGGAAAAAGACATTCACCGACAATGTATTACTGCCCGGAACGACAGACACTAACAGAAAGGGGAAAAAGAATAACAAAAAGAACGAAACTACCTATCTGTCACGGCGGTACACATATCAGGGTCCGGCATGGTACAGTCGCGAAGTGGTCATCCCGAAGGATTGGAAAGACAAGCATGTCGTATTATTTCTGGAACGCACACGCCCGTCAATGATGTGGATTGACGGACATTACGTCGGAGCATGCAACAGCATATCTACACCCCACAGATATGATATAAGCAAGTACAGCACTCCGGGCAGACACAGAATCACAATACGTGTGGACAACGGCGAGAGCATCCCCTCACAGATACGCTCCAGTTCGCATGCGTGCACGGAATCAACACAGACAAACTGGAACGGCATCATCGGACGTATGGAACTTCAGGCCACAAACAGGCTGTACATAGAGTACGTGAAAACCTATCCGTCTGTAGAAACACGCTCCGTCAGACTGCGGATAAAGCTCTCTGACGCATCCGGAATAGGCAACAGGAGAATAAACATCTCGGCAAAATCCTTCAACTCGCCGAAGTCACACAAAGCCGGAACCAGCACGTTGCAACTGGAGGAAGGCCGAAAAGAATACGAACTGACATACCGGCTGGGGGATGATGCGCAATTATGGAGCGAGGCTTCACCCGCGCTTTACCGTCTGAAGGTATCGATTGTCGGTGTTGACGAACTGGAAACAACATTCGGACTTCGCGAATTCAAGGCATCAGACAGCCACTTTTTTATCAACGGCAACAAGACATTCCTTCGTGGTAAACACGACGCATGTGTATTTCCTCTTACCGCCCATACGGCGATGACCGTGAAAGAATGGCGCAGATACTTCAGAACGTGCAGACAATACAGCATCAACCACTGTCGTTTCCACTCATGGTGTCCTCCGCAAGCCTGCTTTGAGGCGGCCGACCTCGAGGGCATATATCTGCAACCGGAGTTGCCCATATGGGGAAGTTTCAAGAAAGAAAACACAGATCTGATGGATTTTCTAATGAACGACGGGACCAGTATTCAGGAAGAATACAGCAACCACGCCTCCTTCGTACTCTTTGCTTTGGGCAACGAACTGAGCGGCGACATAAACATAATGAAGGATTTTGTGGAAAAATTCAGACAGAAAGAAGACAGACATCTTTATACTTATGGTTCGAACATCTTTCTCGGAAGCCGCGGGCACATACCCGGCGAGGATTTCCTCGTGACATGTAGAACCGGTACGGGCGACAAATATTCCACTCACGTGCGTGCCTCGTTCTCGTTTGCCGACGCCGAAGAAGGAGGCTATCTGAACAATACCTATCCTAACACAGAAATGAACTTCGACAAGGCCGCAAGTCTTTCAGCCGTTCCGGTGATAGGCCATGAGACAGGACAATTCCAGACCTATCCCGACTATCGAGAAATAAAGAAATACAAAGGAGTGCTTGCGCCATGGAATATGGAAACTTTCCGCAAACGCCTCTACGATGCCGGAATGGGACGGCAGGCCAAAGACTTCTTCAAGGCTTCCGGCGCATGGTCGGTAGAATTATACCGGGCCGATATCGAAATGAACCTGCGTTCCGACGGTATGGCAGGCTTCCAACTGCTCGATTTGCAGGACTATCCCGGACAAGGATCCGCATACGTTGGCATATTGGACGCATTCATGGACAGCAAAGGACTGATAAAACCAAAGAAATGGAGAGAGTTCTGCGCAGAGGTCGTTCCGTTGTTCGTCATGAAAAAATACTGTTGGAGCGGACAGGAGACTTTCTGTGGCGAAATGAAAATAGCAAATTACGGTGAAAAACAACTGGTCGGCAAACAGCTGAGTTGGACTCTGAAGAACGGACAGAAAGTCATTGCAAAAGGTACATCCGTCATACCCGAAGGCCTCGGACTGCTGTCATGCGGCGACATCAGACTGCCACTGCCTGACATCGACAAAGCCTGCAAGGCACAGTTAAGCCTGGAAATAGAGGGAACGCCATATCGTAACTCATACCCGATATGGATATATCCGGCTTCAAAGAAAGCCGACACGGAGGGAATAATGATATCGCACGAGCTGGACGACAAAACGCTCGCAAGACTGAAACAGGGAGGCAAGGTGTTGCTGATGCCACGACGCGACAAATGCCGTGATGTGACCGTGGGTGGACTATTCCAGACCGACTACTGGAACTACCGCATGTTCAAGAGCATCTGCGACAACATCAAGAAAAAGGCTTCGCCTGGGACATTGGGAATACTCACCGATCCGGAACACGGCATATTTGCCTCGTTCCCGACAGAAACACATACCAACTGGCAATGGTATCCGATAATAAAGAACAGTTACCCTCTGATCATCGACCGTCTGCCACAAAACTACCGTCCCATCGTGCAGGTGATAGACAACATTGAGCGTAACCATAAGCTGGGACTTATCATGGAATTCAGCGTAGACGGTGGCAGGCTGCTACTCTGTATGGCCGATCTGGATGCTGCGAAAAATACGCCAGAAGGTTTCCAACTGTATGCAAGCATACTGGAATATATGCACACCCCGGCCTTCGATCCGAATTTCTCACTGTCGTCAACATCCTTAATGGAACTGCTGTCAAAACAGGCTCACAGTGACAAGATAGACACGCTGAACAACATTTCTTATGATTAACGGACGGCAGACAGTGCATGCAATCTTCACATACGGAGCATAAATATACCGTCGAACAATGTAGAACAAAAACACAGAATACTTCCGGAAGTAAAATAATTTGTTTTAAAAATGACAAACCACAGACCTAAATAAAAACTTACAGATACATAATATACTTATGACACTTACCAACATTTTCAAGAAATAATTAATTCCTGTTTTGAATATATTCAGAAAGTGAACAATAAAAGATTATGCTGCACTTGGAAACCAAAGAGGCAGCTCTCTTTACACTCATCTGTATTATCCTTGCAGACGGGTATAATCCTATAAGGATAAAAATAATGTAATACTGAAACATATAAATAATGAAAAGGTTTATTATAAAATTATTCGCCTCAAGTTATCACTACTGGGTATGGAAACAAAAAAGAGAAGATGCATATTATAATACCTTCTTATTCATAGCCTTTATGTTTACTTTAAGGAAATGAATTCAGATATACTTACAGGCGGACACCTTTTATATATAACACTTAAAATAGGCGGGGTGACCCCGTTCATAGTAATGTTAGCGAGCATAGTAATCAACTATTTTTTGCTCAAATGGATATTTCCTGTGAAACGGATTGACCTTGCCGAACGACGGCTCACTAAGGCAGAATATTATATATATCACACAATATTCATTGTATTAGTATGCGCCAACCTATTCTTGTTATTCTACATGGTACGTTGTGCGGCAAAAATGTAAACCATCTTGTCGCATAACCTGACATTATAAATTAAAACAGAATTGGTCATTTTGACTTCATACGTATTTCGCACTGCTGTCCAACAAATTGCTTTCCGATCTTATCGAGGATATAGCTGGCTATAAATGTATTACAGAGAAACATCTAAATAATGAAAAGGTTTATTATAAACATAATAGCATCACATTATCACTATTGGCTGAGAGTACAAAAAGTACATTATCCATATATTGATACATATGGTAATATTGCTCTTACTATTACCTTCATGGAAATGAATTTAGATATACTTACAGGCGGACATATTTTATATATAACACTTAAAATAGGTGGGGTGACCCCGTTCATAGCAATATTACCAAGCGTTGTAATCAACTATTTTCTGCTCAAATGGATATTCCCAGTGAAACGGGTTGTCCTTGCCGAACGACGGCTCACTAAGGCAGAATATTATATATATCACACAATATTAGGTATATTGTTCTACGCCAACCTTTTCTTTTTATTATACATGGCACATCTCGCGGCAAAAATGTAAATACTTTTGTCGCATGAACTGGCATTATGAATTAAAATAGAATTTGGCATTTTGACTTCATACGTATTTCACGTTGCTGTCCTGCAAATTGTTTTCCGGTCTTATCAAATATGTTGCGGGCTATAGAAAATAAGGTGATAGCAACTGTGCAAAATAGAAATGAAGATCCTGCAAGCTAATAAAAAATTCTACTGAATCTTAAAGAAAATCATATCTGCCAACAAATCACTATTGATGCCGAAGATATAAAATAAAAACACTATAATTATCTTACGTACAGTTCTGTATAACTGGTATCGAGAATTTTACAATAAAGCGGGATACGATTTTCTGAATCGCATCCCGCTTTTCATTATGTCTGATATATAAAAAATCAGAAATTGTAATTGTCTGTGTCCGAACAAACGGACAACAAGCCGATTATTTTATCACAATCTTTCTGACAGACACGCCCTTGTCCGTTGTTACCTTGACCATGTAAACACCCGGCTGTACATTAACAGCGAACCATCCGCCTGTCATTGAGGACTTGTCGCAAGATGTAACAAGAGCACCATTGACAACGATGAGTTCCGTCTTCAACAGAGTGCTGCCATCGGCAACATCCACATAAACACGTCCATCCTTGTAATAAACATTGGCATTATCGCTCTGAGCATCGACAGAAGATATGCCTGAAGTTCCGCTTTTAACTTCAACCAGTTTGTAGCAGTTGTGGTAAGAAGCCACTGTACCGGTGACGCCACCCTGTTTTGCCTCAACGAGCAACATGTAACGCTGTGGCTCTACTCTCGGTTTATAATCGAAAGCTATCTCCTTTGTCTCACCGGCCTCCATCTTCACACTACTCATGCTGACAATCTCACCATTTGTATTGGTGTATTGACGTAAGCGCAGATATACCGTTCCGCTGAAAGTCTCAGGCGCACGGAGCACAATCTTACACGGTGATTTCTCCTCTGTATAAAGCAAATCGGGCATATCGAGACTTACGGCCTCAAGCATGATATCTTTATTGTTTTCATGAACAGTAAGTGTGTTGTCAAATCCTGCAGCATTGACATCTGGAGTTTCGTTGCCGTCATCTGTGAGATAGGTCAGCTTGAGACGATAAGTTCCCGGATCTACAGGCAACTTGCGGAAAAGTGGCACCGTGACTTCCTTTCCTTTATCAACAGCAACATTGCCTTGCAGGAACAGATATGTCTGCTCCGGATTATCCATATTCTCCATCCACAGGATGACACTTACATTTCCTGCAGCACCATAATTGCGCGCCGTAACCTTCAGCATGATGTCATCTCCTTGTCTTACAAGGCCGTCGGTAGCGCCGATGACAAGTCCCAGATTCTGAGTCTGACGCATCACTGGCACACTTACAGCCGGAAGTACTGTGAGTGATGCCACTTCAGGAGTGGTCTGCACAAACGGATTGTCAGGATAACCTTTCTCAAATAGTATTATGTCATAATCGCCGGACGGCATATCATCGGCAAGATTGACCAGGAGTTTCACGCTTTCTGTGCTGCCATCGTAGATATTGACAGTATTCTCATAGTCCCACACCTTGGATGCATCATCCTTTGAGCGAAATCTTACAACGACATTCTTAAGGTTGAAGTTGGAAGAATTGTTCTGAAGCGTAACGCTGAAAAGCGCACTACCACCAGCAAATATGTCACCATCGTTCTGTATCTGTCCGACAACTGTGACATCGGGTACCGGAGCCGCGTCTTCGTCAAGATCGAGCACTCCGTCAACAATGTTTGCCGCAACATATCCACGCTCTCTGTTTTCATGACGAAGGAACTGCCAACGATCTTCATCAGCTTCCTTAAACGCGAGGCGTACTTCGCACGCACCGTCGGCAATACCCTCGCTCACTGTTGTAGGAATGTCGCGCATGGTGAGGAAATAGAGTCCGCTCATACTATTGGCAAAACCATCGATATGGGTTGACTCGCCGTCGGTCTTCAGTATGTCTATTATCTGACCGTCGCGTGTAACGACTGCGGCAATCTGACCATCGAACGGAGTAACATCATAGTTGTTGACAGACGACATGAGAGTGAAATCACTTCCGTAATCACTACACTTGAGACTGAGCAGACCATAAAGCGGACGGTCGAAATCTGTTGTACCGCCAGTTGACGGCTGTATGCCTGTGATGATTTCCTGATCGGTGTTATAGCCTCCGGTACCTCCACCTTCACCAAGATCGTCCGGATTGAGATGATTTACGAGAAAATAACCGTTGCTCATTCCATACCATCCCCAATTGATGTGGACATATCCCTCAGAATCGTAACCATCGCAGACAAAAGCATGTCCACCCAGACCACTGTCGCTCGTCGCTCCATAGTAAACGGGACGGTTGTTGTCAAGTTCGTGCTTTATCAGTTCAAGCCATTCTGTGGCACTGTAAAAGTTACGGCGGCGCATGGTTGTGGCTTTGTCATAACCGAAATAAGTTTTCAAGGCATGCGGCACAAGCATGGAAAGCGCACCACTTCCGTTCTCGGCATATTCCATTTCAACAGAAACTCCAAAATGATATGCCAGAGTGGCAGCAGCATAGATCTGCTCCTGACTGACACCGTCTGACGGATAAAAGGCCAACATGTTATCCCAATCATATGTGGTATTGCCAAAATCGGCCGAAAGGGTCTGACCTTTGAACACATAGCTTTTTGAACCTGTGCCCTGCTGTGGGTATCTGTAATAGCGCATTATCTGTGTGGCAGCTGTAGCGACACATCCTACATAATAATGCAGATTCTGTCCACCGGAATAATAGGTAGGACACATCTCATTGAACGGGAAATCCTGGCCCCACATGATGTCGCCGAGCAAAGGCTCCACCACAACCGTCCCATTGCCAGTGCGTGAGGTGCCGACAGCTGAGGACTCACGCTTGGCACAGTTTTCTACATAGAGTTCGTTAAGACGCAACCACTCAACCATGTTGGCCGGCATATTGTCAAGATCAAGTTCACCACGGTCGGAATAACCAAGAACAGGCTCGGCATTGTCGTCACCGGACACAATAACAAAGCCTTCTCGATTACCTATATTGAATATATAGTATGGAGCTACGTCACCCGAACTGCCTTTCACTGCACTCTTATGAGGTAAACAGGCAAGCGATGCAGACTTGCTGCACCGCTTGCTCATAAAACCTCTCGCAATGTTCTCGGCCGCACTCTTTGTTATCGGTCTGGCACCGACATAAAGGAAAGAGAGCAGACTGAGAATCCATAGGAGATTATATCTTTTCATAATTACCTTTATTTACATTAACGAACAAGTACTTTCGCACTCTTTGCGCCTACCTTGACAATGTTAAGTCCAGAAGAAACACTGATATGGTTTGCACCCTGACGTCCGGAAACTGAAGCTGTCTGCTGGCCGGCTGCATTGTAAACATTAATAACCGCATCTGCAGCAAGCTCAACAACAACGCCACCATTTTCTGCATAAACCTTCAGATTATCTGTTGTTTCCTGAACACCGTCTATTGACGATGAAGTGAGTTTTACATTAACCACGTCTGACGGAGCTGATGCCATATAATCAATCTCGCCATCCACAACAGTACGTGCATATGCAACAACCTGATAAGAATAGCTTACGCTTTCAGTCAACGGAACTTCGAATGTTGTAGATGTAACATTTTCAAGCTCACGGTCTTCAACTACTGAAGAATAAACGTCGCCTTCTGAAAGAACCTGCGAAACAGTGATATAATCTACAAAGAGTTTTTTGTTTCCATTGTAATATACCTCAACATATGTTCCTTCGGTTCCATTTGTAAATTCTAAAGTATAATCCTTGAAGTTCTTAGCAAGAACAACAGTCTTTGTCTCTACAGGCTCTTCCGAGTCGCCATTGTAAATACGAATCTCAACATTTGTTCCCTCATAGTATGTTCCGAAAGATCCTTCTGCCATATTCAACGCAACGGTGAATTTGCCTCCGTCATGAGAAAGATTCAGTGCAGGTGTCTTGATGAATCCTCCATTATCGCTGTATGGAGAAATTCCCATATATCCTTTAGCCACACACTCCATATATGTAGACCATCCGGGAACTTTTGTATAAGAGTCAATATCGCTGCTTGAGATAAAATCGACATTGGTGAGAGTTCCTTTATCGACCTTTGAGAAGTCTTCGTCAAGAATGTTTACAGACTTGCTTTCGGTCAAAGTCTCGATACGAGTGAGCTGAACCATATAACGGGTTGCCTTGGCAACAGCCTCCCAATTAGCAGTGAAACCGGTTTCTGTCACATTAGTAGCCGGCAGAGCCTTTGGAGCGTCAACACTTTCGAGAACCTCAACCACCTCAATCTCATTAGAATAATCAGAAACAGTCTCGCCCTTCTTAGCACGTACTGTATAATAATAAACATTTCCGGCAACAAGTCCTTCTACAAGTGCGGAAGTGCCTGTCTCCTCACGATCTTTCACGAGATAATCCTTCGCTCCATCAACACCTTTTGTGTATACATCAAGGAGATAAGTAGCGCCGCTGACACTCTTCCATCTTGCTGTAAAACTTGTTTCGTCAGCAGCAAGTGGCTGAAGGGCCTCCGGTGCAGCAACAAGATCGTCTGAAGCTATCACTTTCACATTATCAATAAGTATGCCTTCTGCTGCAAGATATGGATTGAATTCTAGGCTATTGGTAGGAGATGCATTCTCGAATATAGCCGTCATGGTATGCCATTCACTGTCATACACAAGAAAAGTCTCTGACTTGCTGTAACCAAGCTTCAACACAACACCGCCTCCATAATCGGCAAGGCTTCTCACATCGAATGTTACCTTTATGTTGGAAGTCTTGCTCATGTTTCTCATGTAAGGAGTTGTCAGCTTTCCGCCATCAGCAACCTTGAGCATTCCACCGGCTTCATATACCTTAGAACCATTCCAACCGATGGTTTTATATAGTTTTCCTGAATATCCGGAGATATCTGTTGTAGCCGGCTTCGATTCACTACCCTCAGTAAAAGCGCTGAAGTTCTCATCTATCACAACCTCTTCCTGTGCATAAAGATCAGCACACATAAATGACATCAGCGTCAACAACAAAAACAAAAGTAAGTTTTTTTTCATAATAATTTCATCATTGATAGGTTTGACAATATATATAATAACAAAATGCCAAGCAAATATGCCACAAAGATACATTAAATATATTATATTACAAAGCTGTGATATACATATTTTATACATGATTTATGCAAAACAATAGTACTGACCATGTTCTTACAATCATTGCATGTTATGTTTTATAACAATATATTCTCATTATTTAACTGCTTTTTAGGCTTCAGGAGTTTGCGTATTACAGCCATTTTAACTATGTTTGCCAAGAGAAAAATCATAAAATAAAAATATGAAAAAAACTATAGCTTTACTTGCCGCTTTAGCAGGACTGGTAGTTGGAGGATGCAGTATAAAATCTATAAAAACATCCGGATACCGTAATGTAACAACCGATGTGTTTGAGTCTCAGATAAAATCAGAGAATGTCCAGATACTTGATGTAAGGACCAAAAAAGAATTTGACGAAGGACATCTGGCCGAAGCAAAACAAATAGATATAAAAAATGAAGATTTTATGAAAACGGCGAAAACCGTTCTGGATAAATCAAAGACAATAGCTGTTTACTGCAGAAGCGGCAAACGAAGCGCCGATGCCGCAAAACAACTTTCAGATGCCGGATATAAAGTGATAAACATGAAAGGCGGTATTCTGAAATGGGAAAACGAGAAGAAACCTATCGTAAAATAACACGAGTCTGACATAAGACTGAAACAGCAGTTACGGCTTTTCAAGTCGCAGAATGTTTTACACGATACGGAAAAGGCTTTTTGAGCCTGCAAAATGAGCCATTTGAGCCTGCGAAACAGCCCATTTTAGGACATGAAATGGGCCATTTCAGACCATAATATGGGCTGTTTCATAACACGATATTGGCTTTATTGCAGCGTGCAAAGAATATGTCTGACAAACAAGCCGATATCAGACACAAATTCAAATAAGGAAAACAAGAATTTGAAACGGTGAGATACAGCCTTTTCAGGCGAACATATATGTAATTACATATTCGTCGGCAATCTTGTAGAATACTGCGGACGTGGTGTTTTCCCTAAGGTTGTCGACAAACACCTTACCTTCTGAAGAAAGTTCGAATGGATGCAGTCTCATTTCATAATATCCGAGTTTCTGTTCTGAAAAGTATTTGTATAAGGTTTCCTTCACACACCAATGAACAAGCCGGCTTAATGTGCACAATGCTGTTTCGTCATCACGAATGAACCTTTCCGCTATGCGGTCCACGCGATCGTTGATATACTCTATATCGACAGAAACATTTTTTGTATGCGACATTATCAACGTGGCATACCCATTTGTATGACTTACACCGACATTTATATCAGCACCTTTTATAATAGGCCGGCCTTCCGGAGTATGGTCTATGAACAAACCGGGGTCTGATGTCATGGCATGTAAAAGAGAATGTACGGAGACTATCTCTGCACGTCTTCTCAAACTACCGCAGGACATAACTGCGGATTTAAGAAAAGGATTGGCATTAAGTTCACATAATTCAGAATCCTGCTCTTCTATTTTCCAAAGACCAAGCTGAACGTCAGCATCTATTTTTTCTACGGAAACAAGAGGCATTCAACAATTATATTAGGATTTGACTAAAGGAGAATTCACAACAACCTTGACTTTGCTTATTCTCCGGCCTTCAATACCGATTATCTCAAAAAGATAGTTTTTATATTCTATCTTTTCATGCATGCTCAGGAAGTCGCCTTTAATCTCAAGCAACATTCCGGCAAGCGTATCGGCTTCGCCTTCGACATCAGCGAAAACATCATCTTCGGCATTGATTATTCTATAGAAATCTGTAAGAAGTGTCTTGCCTTCAAATATATAAGTATTATAATTTATCTTTGAATATGTACTGCCTTCATCGTCAAACTCGTCATTAATCTCACCGACAATTTCCTCAAGAATGTCTTCAAGTGTGACAAGACCGCTGGTACCACCAAATTCGTCAACGACAATGGCTATATGCATTTTGTTCTTTTGAAACTCACGCAACAGGTCGTCTATCTTTTTTGTTTCAGGAACGAAATAAGGCGGACGGATGAGGCTCTGCCATCTGAACGTGGAATGCTTAGACAAATGCGGCAGCAGGTCTTTTATATAAAGAATACCTTTTATGTTGTCAGAAGAGCCCTGATATACCGGAATTCGACTATAATTATTGTCAACGATACATTTCAGAACATCGGCGTAACTGCTTTCTATATCAATATCGACAATATCCTGACGTACAGTCATAATCTCCTTGGCAGTTTCGTCTCCAAAGCGTATTATACCCTGGAGCATGCTCTGTTCATCCTTTATATCTTCCGTATCAGTAAGTTCAAGGGCCTGCTCGAGTTCATTTACACTTAATACATGATTCTCTTTCTGAACAACTTTTTCTGCAAGCATACCGCTACGCAGAAGTATGTTCTCGACGGGCCAGAAAAGTTTTCTGAAAAACAAGATTCCTCTTACTGTTCTGCGGCAGAATCGGAGCGGATTCTGACGGCTGTACACCTTAGGCATTATCTCTCCGAAAAGAAGCAACAGGAAGGTGAGCAATACGGTGATACAAAGGAACTGAAGCCAATAAGCCTTAGGTCCAAAATCGATTATTGAGGCAAATATATAATTGCAGAGCATTATTATCATCACATTGACAAAATTATTCGTTATAAGAATAGTTGCCAATGTACGCTCACTGTCGTCAAGCAATGATTTTATCTTCTGGTCGGCCTCTGTTTTTCCTGCACTTACTTCTGATATCTCAGAAGGCAGCAAGCTGAAAAAAGCTATTTCAGAACCGCTCGCAAAACCGGAGATGAACAATAAGAAAAACGCTAATAGAAGCGCAATAACAACTCCTAAGGTAGGAGATATAAAATGAATGTCAGATAAAGACTCTACTATCGGTAACGTGTCCAAAACAATCAACAAAATTAAAATGGTTCATCATCTGATGTCTTCCTGTCATCAGCACCGGATGATAGCTTATAATCAGAAGTCACAGATGTGGTACTGCGCGTGGAAAGAATCTCCATATTCTCACCATATATCTCCGTAACAAAACGACGGACTCCTCTCTGATCATCATATACACGATAACGTATGCGTCCCTCAATATAGAGTTTGTCGCCTTTGTGCACATATTTCTCAGCTATTTTGGCAAGTCCTTTCCACAAAACAATATTATGCCAATCAGTATGCTCCGGTACGCGTGTTCCGTTCTGCAAAGTATACGAACGCTCTGACGTTGCAAGACGGAATTGAGCAACAGCCTGATCCGCATCGTAATAACGAACCTCAGGCTCATTGCCGACATTACCTATAAGCATCACCTTGTTCATAATATAATATATAGAAGAGAAGATAATCTGGGATTATTTTATTTCCACATTCCAAGATACTTGTAGTGGAAGTTCTTTCCTTTAGCAGATGGAAATTGTGAACGGCTGTCAACACGTCCTTTCAGATGTTCCACTATTCTATTATAACAATCCAAACCAGACATTGCCTTGCACTGTACAACAAAATGTGTATCACGATATTCGTGCTTTCCTGTCGACGGAATCATAACCACCCTCTTGAAATCAAGAGAACCTTCATACCATCCCGGTCTTTCTTCATTCAAACGTGTAACAACAGTTGCCGCGAGATCGCGTTTATCCATCATCTGGCTGCCTGCAGGAACCGGATGAAGAGCTTTTTTCTGCTTGAAATCAAGCATTGTAGCTGCAGTTGTCTTTATTATGATAAAATATACGCGCTGTCTAACCTTATATCTTTTAGGATAATAGACATCGCTTGCAACATAATCACGGATGTCCGCCTCCAGTCCAGAATTCATTCCAATCTCTTGAATAGAACGCAAAAAAGCGATTGCATCATCTACATTCGTGACTAAAGTTTCTTTATCAAAATATCTTAAGTATAAATTCATCGGATTGTTATGTTTCTCTGAGAAAAAAAAGAGCGGAAAACGGGACTCGAACCCGCGACCCCGACCTTGGCAAGGTCGTGCTCTA
>ENA-UONW01000082-UONW01000082.1-human-gut-metagenome-genome-assembly--contig:-CS52-NODE-82-length-144388-cov-90.086834_pt1 | contig 144388 bp, 103 predicted proteins | sample MGYA00242463_ERZ724010 | MGnify/ENA metagenome assembly ERZ724010
CAGGTGTGCGGAGTCTTTCACACCTGGAACAGAGCGCATCCGGCCGAGAGGCCTACAATGGCTTTTCTCACTCTTAGGTGTGCGGACATATACACACCTAGAGTACCAACACATTGGCTTGCAGGCAAATCCTGTTTCAGGTGTGCGGAGTCTTTCACACCTGGAACAGAGCGCATCCGGCCGAGAGGCCTACAATGGCTTTTCTCACTCTTAGGTGTGCGGACATATACACACCTAGAGTACCAACACATTGGCTTGCAGGCAAATCCTGTTTCAGGTGTGCGGAGTCTTTCACACCTGGAACAGAGCGCATCCGGCCGAGAGGCCTATTCCTGAATTATATTGCCAGAGTCAGTATTAGAAGGCTCAGGCGTTACATTCTCATGTTCAGGAACGGAAGCACAGGCGTATAATAAAACAAATGGAAGCAGTGCGTATAAGACTTTCCTAGGCTATAAGATTTATGGTCAAAAAAAGGGGTATCTTGGAAACAACACCGTTCTGGTGACGGCACAGACTTTTATCATAGGGTGAACATCCTTGGCGAGGCTTCATGCCCGTCCGATTCTGGTGACGGCACAGACTTTTATCATAGGGTGAACATCCTTGGCGAGGCTTCATGTCCGTCCGATTCTGGTGACGGCACAGACTTTTATCATAGGGTGAACATCTGGGAGGCGTGGGTGCGGGGAAGGGTCTGGAGGTTGGTGATGTCCTTCGCGGTGAGGCGACCGTCAACACTAATCGACCTGAGGGCTTCGGCGGCGGAGGCGAAGGCTAGGGAGGGGGTGTTGTTGTTCTCGCTGAGGTGGCAGAGAAAGAGGTTCTTCAGTCCGGGGTGCCAGAAGCGGCGGATGGCGGAGGCGCATTCGTCGTTGCTCAGGTGGCCGTTGCCTTGGCAGATACGCATCTTTAGGTCGTGGGGGTAGGGGCCTCCTATGAGCATTCCTGAATCGTAGTTGGACTCGATCACCACGGTGTCTGCCTTCCGGGCATATTCAATGGCCTCGTCGGTCGCGCGGCCGGCGTCGGTCATCAGGAAGAAACTGACGGAAGACCATTCTATGAAATAGCCTACGGTCTGGGTCGCGTCGTGCGGCACCACAAAGTGGCTTACCAAAGGAAGATCCTCTTCGGGAACATCATCGCGCAGTCTTACTCTGACGGGGACGGCGGGAAGGATGCGGCGGTAGGAGGCTATGTGGGTCTGGGTGAAGGTGTGATGGGAAAGGGCCTCGTGGAGAACGGCGGTGGCGTAGACCGGCTTTCCCAGATGCTTGCAGTATGAGCCAAGATGACGGATGTGATCCAGATGGTCGTGTGTGACCAGCACAGCCTGAAACGAATCCGTGTCCAATCCATGTTCCATCAAGGTTTTCTTCAGACGACGAACAGTCACCCCGGCATCGATCAGAAGCCCGGACTTGCCGTCGGAAAGGAAATAGCAGTTGCCGCAGCTGCCGCTGGAAAGGCTCAGGAACTTCAGCATCACTTCTTCTCCTCCTCACAATATTTCGAGATCACACTGTAGGCATCACCGACACCAAGCTCACCGGCCCTCGAAAGGTCGATGCAGCCTTTCTCTTTGTCTTTCAAGTAGATCAGGACAAGGCCTCTGTTATAATAGGCATCTCCCATGTAAGGATAGATGCTGATCGCTCTTGTGTAGCTGTCCACAGACTCGACGAATTTCGAGGACAGGCAGTAGAGGTTACCAAGATTAAAATAGACATACGGAACACCCGGCAGAATCCTGTCGGCGGCCAACATGTCGTCTATGGCCTCCGAATAGTCGTAAGTCCTGCTCACCTGGTCACGCACACGGGCTCTGGTGGTGCCCTTGTCATCCATGGTCAAGGTCTGGACATTGTTCTCGATGGACGAGATGAAATCAATCATCTCGGCGCGGAGCACTCCCCTGTTCAAGTGGTAGAACGCCTTGTAGTACTCTGAATATTTTCCCGTACCCTCAGCGTTGACGGCGACGTCAAACTGGCTCAGAGCCGTTGTGTACTGTTTGGACTGTACGTTGTAAAGACCTTTGATGAAAGCCCTGTCGGCATCCGTAAGGGATTTAGGATCTCCTGCGGCCAGATATGAATCCCCATAAAGCGAGGCATCAATTCCGTGAGCAAATACAGGCTTGACCAAAGAATCCGAATTGGAAACGGTCATGCTGACCGGAGAGTCAGAGATGAACTTGTCGATGAGAGGATTCTCATAGCGGTGACGTAAAGCTATGTTCTGGTTGTCACGCTGAGCCGAAAGACTGAACTTGTACAGAGACTTAAGCCGGATGTTGATGTCCCGGTTCTGAAGCAGTTCGTTGTCGAAATCCTTTTTCGCGAAGTCCGCGTCCAATGCGATCAGAGAGCTGTATTTCTTGGTCGTGTCGGCGAAAGACCCCTCGTCAGTGGCGTTTTTCGCGCGATATTCCTGAACTTTCTTCTGGGCTATGTCGTAGTCCTGCTTCGAGGACTTGGTCCGCCCGAGCATATTCTTGACATAGGAGCGGTTCAGATAGGCCTTGGCGAAGTCCGGATAGAGTTCGATGGCCTTGTCATAGTCGTCAAGAGCGTCCAGCCAACGCTCCATCTGAACGAAATAGGATGCCCTGTTGTAGTAGGCCAGCACGTTCTCCGGGTTGATGTTGATGACATGGTCCATGTCCGCGAGAGCGTCCTCCATGTTCCCGACCTGAGCGTTGATCAGGCTTCGGTTGTAAAGGGTAAGGGCGTTGCCCGGCTCGTCCCTGAGGACACGGTTCAAGTCCTTCATCGCGGCGTTGTAGTCGTTCTGGTCGTAGTACATCAATGCCCTGTTGAAAAAGGCGAATGTGTTGGTCGTGTCAAGGCTGATCGCCTTGTCCATGTCGGCTATCGCATCCTTGTAGTCTTTCCTCAAGGCATAGACACGTCCGCGGCGGATGTAGCCTTCCGGATCGAAACGGTCCAGCTTGATGGCCTTGTTGTAGTCCTCCAGAGCCTTTGTCGTGTCATTCAGGAAAAGGTACGACGCTCCCCTGTTCAGGTAAGCGGATGGGTCTTTCGGATCCTTTCTGATGTAGCGGTCGAAATCGTCCACAGCCTTGTCGAACTGCTGGGCGAGGAAATAGGTGACACCACGGCTGAAATAGAGTCCGTTAAGGCCAGGTCGAAGTTCCATGGCCCTTTCCAGATCCTTGAGGGCCTCGTCATACTTCCCGAAACGGCTGAGGGTGATCGCCCTGAAATGATACCCGTTGGTGAAGACAGGATTGAGGCGGACGGAAGTGTTGAAGTCGGCCTGTGCCCCACGGAGGTCACCAAGGTTGTACTTGGCGATTCCCCTGTAGAAAAATGTCCAACAATCTGTCGAATCCAGACGGGCGAGCACATTGAAATGGCTGATGGCTTCCGAATATTTCCCTTCCGAAAGGGCAGCGCGGCCTCTGAAGTTGAACACGTCCTTGTCGTACTGCGCATTGGATGTCAAAGCGAAGTACAAGAGGATAAACAGAGACAGCACAATCCTTTTCATACAAATATATTTTACTTTAAGGCTTAAAATTCCTAATTTTGTCGTTTGCAAAGATAAACATTTATCGTGCCTTGAAGACGATTTTAAGTAAAATTTTCATATTCATCCTCATCTCGGTGGCCGCAGAAGAGCTTCACGCTCAGCAGGCGACCGTGAAAATGGTGCCGTCCGGAATCAATGCGGAGAAGGTGGTCTCATCCGAAAAACTCAGGATGCAGGTCGAGTTCCTCGCCGACTCCACGTTCGGGGGCCGTGCGACAGGCTCACGTGGAGCCGTGGAGATCGCCCTTTGGATCTCAAGGCGTTACGAGAGTGCCGGGCTGACGCCGCTTGGCGGCACATGGAGCCGTTCCTTCAAGGTTGACAACCTTGTGGGGCGCAACATCATCGGTTTCCTGCCTGGGAAAAGGGACAAGGCCAAGGAGCTGTACACCATAATCTGCGCCCACTACGACAGTCACGGGGTCATAGACGGCAATTTTTATCCGGGAGCCGACAACAACGCATCCGGTGTCGCCGCCATGCTGAGCCTTGCGGACATGTTCCAGAAGATGAAGCGGTTGGGACGTTCCTACGGCAAGAACATCATCTTCGTGGCCACCGACGCGAAGGAAAGGAACTCTGCCGGAGCCGAGGCCCTGATGAAGGACATCAAGAACGGACAGCTAAAGGATCCTGTGAACGGGGAGACCATCACGATGGACAAGATCCACTCCACCGTCGTGCTGGACATTCTTGGCAGCACCCTGGCTCCACTGCACAAGGATAGGAGTGATTTCCTCATCATGCTCAGCGGCGGGCAGTACACTTTTGATCTCACAAGGGCGAACGAGGGGCATGGACTCGGGATGGACATCGCCACAAGCTACTACGGGAGCAAGAGTTTCACGGAGATGTTCCACAGCAGGTTCGGAGATCAGAAGGTCTTCACGCAAAATGGATTGACATGCATCGTGTTCACCTCCGGCATCACGATGCTGACGAACAAGACGGGCGACACCGCCGACACCTTGGACTACGACGTTTTACGCAAAAGAATATTCCTAATCTTCCACTGGTTGGAAAAAATACTCTGACAATGAAAGAATTCTGGTCAATGATCAAGCGCTATGTGGCGCCATTCAAGAAATATCTCGCCGGCTCGGTTGTGTTGAACATCCTGTCGGCGGTGTTCAACATCTTCTCTTTCGCGATCATCGTGCCGATTCTGCGCATTCTGTTCAAGATCAACGAGACGGTATATTCATTCACCCCGTGGGACGAGGTGTGGCAGATGCCGTTCAAGGATCTCGGGGACGCGTTCATGGCGAACGTCTATTGGACGCTGGAGCGGCAGATCGCCGCGGTCGGCGCTCCCATGGTGCTGCTGTACCTGTGTATATTCCTGGTCGTGATGACGGCTCTCAAGACAGCCTGCTATTTCGGCTCGTCCGCCGTCATGGTTCCGATCCGCACAGGTGTCGTGAAGAACATCAGGATGGACATCTACAACAAGATCCTCGCCCTTCCGCTGGGCTTCTTCTCGGAGGAGAAGAAAGGCGACATCATCGCGAGGATGAGCGGTGACGTGCAGGAGGTCGAGAACTCCATCACCGGCTCCATCGAGATGCTGATCAAGAACCCGATTCTCATCCTTTTTTATTTCGTCGCCCTTCTTGTCATCAGTTGGCAGATGACAGCGTTCACGATCCTGTTCGCCCCGCTGATGATGTGGGTGATGGGAGTCGTGGGCAAGAACCTGAAGAGAAAATCACTTGAGGTACAGCAACTTTGGAGTGACGTGATGGCGCAGGTGGAAGAGACCCTCGGAGGACTCCGCATCATCAAGGCGTTCATCGCCGAGAAGAAGATGTCCGACAGGTTCGACAACGTCACCGAGGCCATGAGAAGAAAGAACAACAAGGTGACTATCCGCCAGTCACTCGCCCACCCTATGAGCGAATTCCTCGGAACGGTTCTGATCATGATCGTGCTGTGGTTCGGCGGAGCTTTGATACTCGGAGGAAAATCGACCATCGACGCGCCTATATTCATTTATTATATGGTGATCCTCTACAGCATCATCAACCCTATCAAGGATTTCGCCAAGGCGGGGTACGCCATCCCTAAGGGTATGGCCTCGATGGAGCGAATCAACAAGATTCTGGACGCTGAGAACGACATCGTAGAGTCCAAGGAGCCGAAAACCCTGAACGGATTCAATGACAAGCTGTCTTTCAACCATGTGAACTTCCGCTATCCTGACGGGCACAGGATGATTCTGGACAATGTGAGCCTTGAGATTCCTAAGGGCAAGACCATTGCCATCGTCGGGGCCTCGGGAGCCGGCAAATCCACACTTGTGGACCTTATTCCGAGGTTCTATGATCCGACCGGAGGCTCGATCACGATCGACGGGACTGACATCAAGGATGTAAGGATCGCTGACCTGCGAAGCCTCATAGGCAATGTCAACCAAGAGTCGATCCTTTTCAATGACACGATTTTCAACAACATAGCATTCGGCGTGGAGAACGCCACGATGGAAAGCGTGATAGAGGCCGCGAAAATAGCCAACGCCCATGAATTCATCATGGAGAAGGAAGGTGGCTACAGTTTCAACATCGGAGACAGAGGCGTGAAACTATCCGGCGGACAGCGCCAAAGAATCAGCATAGCCAGGGCGATCCTCAAGAATCCGCCTATCCTGATTCTTGACGAGGCGACGGCGTCTCTCGACACCGAATCCGAAAAGATCGTGCAGGAGGCTTTGGACAGGCTTATGTCCACCAGAACAACGATAGCTATCGCCCACAGGCTCTCGACAATACGCAACGCCGACGAGATTATAGTCATGGACGAAGGCCGCATCGTGGAGCGTGGCAGGCACGAGCAGCTTCTCGCGCTGAACGGGTACTATAGGAAACTTAATGACATGCAGGCTCTTTAGCCTTCATGAATATATTCACAAAGCATCATGAAGAACGTTGTCAGACAAATAAGGGTTCCTCTGATCGAGGGGCTGGAAATGATGAATCTGCAGGAATTGGATCTCGCCATGGAAAAAGGAGCGTCCAAATTCGCGGTGTGCGAGCAGAACTGGCCAAAGGACGCGCCTTACGCTCCGGACTGCAACGGGTCGATAGCCCGCACTTCAAGCTATCTGGCGGTGATGTTCCATGTCAGGGGTCTTGATCTCCGCGCCACGGTCATGGAGGACAACGGGCACAGTTGGGAGGACAGTTGCTGCGAGTTTTTCGTGACGGATCCCTACGACGGAACCTACTACAATTTCGAGCTGACATGCATCGGCTCACTGCTGGCGGCAAAAAGGACAAGCAGGGTCAACAAGACAATGCTTTCGCCCTCTCTGCTTGCAAGTGTCAAAAGGTACTGCTCGCTCGACAGAAAAGAGGTAACCATCAAGGACAGAATCTTCTGCTGGACTGTGGCGATGCTGATTCCGTTCGAGTTGATCGGTCTGGACAAGGACAATCTTCCGGTCAGCCTGAGAGGCAATTTCTACAAATGCGGAGACCTCACGGAACACCCACACTTCCTGAGCTGGAATCCGATCAAGACTCCGAAACCAGATTTCCACAGGCCGGAATTCTTCGGCGAGATTATTCTAAGATAAAACGGACCATGATGAAGAAAAGGAAATTATTCTCGCTGTCTCTGTTCATCCTCTATCTTGCCGCCGTGCTTTATTGTTGCTTCGGGCGTTTCAGTGATCTGCCTGAAATCGGGCAGGATACATTCTGGGGGATTCCGACGGACAAGATAGTACATTTCCTTCTGTTCTTTCCGTTTCCGATACTTTGCTTCCTGACGTTTACAGGACGGACACGCAAGCCCGCTCACACAGTGCTTACTGTCGGATGTGTCTTCCTGACCGGCTGCGTGATTGCCGCCGCCACAGAGATCGGCCAGTCCTTAACGGACTACAGAAGCGGTGACCTACTGGACTTCGCGGCGGATGTGACCGCACTCACCATCTCATCCGCAGCCGTGACAATCATAGATCTGCACATAATAAAAAAACACAATAAACAGATATGTTCAAAAGATTCATAACTGTAGTCTCACTCATCTGCGCCTTTTCAGCCGGCGTGGACGCCCAGTCCGTAAAAGACTTCAAGGATGCGGTTGACTCACTACAGACCATACTTCCTGAAAGAATGAACGTGCAGTCGCAGGTCAAGGCCAACAAGGTTGTCAGGAGAGGATACTCCCTTGATTTCTATTTCACCCCGGCCATGGGAGACTTCCCATGGAGATCCGAGGACGTGCAATGGCTCAGGGAAACACTCAAGTCTCTGATGCCACAGTCCTGCTCTGACTACCGCATCGGGAATCTCTTCGTCGGCAAGAACAAACTGGAGTCCTACGTCATGCCTGCAGTCGGCAATGACGGGAAGCCAATAGAGAACAAGTTCAGGACAAAGGACTTGCGCAATGTGCATCCTTTTGTCACACAGGTTGGCTCGCAGGATTTCGAAAAGGGACTCACGGGCCGTAACATCGCCCTTTGGCAGAGCCACGGAAGGTACTTCGAGGCGAAGACCGACCGTTGGGAATGGCAACGCGCGCCGATGTTCCAGACCGTCGAGGACATGTACACCCAGAGTTATGTCCTTCCGTTCCTGATCCCGATGCTTGAGAACGCCGGAGCCTATGTGATGACCCCGCGCGAGAGAGACCCTCAGACCAACGAGGTGATCGCGGACAATGACCCGGCTTTCGAGGAATGCAGAGGAGAAGGAGTGAGGATTGAGGGAAGATATTCTGAGATAGGGACATGGTCAGACGCGGGAGTTGGATTCGCCGACGCGAAAGCGACATATTCAGGAATAGAGAATCCATTCCTTATGGGTACAGCCCGCCAGGCCGAATGCGCCGAACACAGGAAAGACAAGGCGGCCGAAGCCCGATGGACACCGGACATTCCGGAGCGTGGGGAATATTCCGTTTACATTTCCTACAAGACGCTTCCGCACAGCACCCCGTGCGCCCACTACACCGTCAGACATCTCGGCGGCGAAAGCGAGTTCATCGTAAACCAGAAGATGGGCGGAGGCACATGGATCTACCTCGGCACATTTGAGTTCGACAAGGGCATGGACGGCTGTGTCATCCTTGACAACAGCGTGCCGAAAGGTTACAATGTCGCCAGAAACGCCGTCATCACGGCTGATGCGGTGCGGTTCGGAGGCGGAATGGGAAAAATCGCCAGAGGCCTTAAGAATCAGCCTGTCAATGAATATACCACCTCAGGCATGCCTTCTTTCACAGAAGGAGCATTCTACTGGATGCAGTGGGCGGGCGCCGACTCGACCATATTAAGCAAATACGAAGACGACTACACCTCCGACTACGGCAACCGTGGAGCGTGGGTGGGCTGGATGTCCGGCGGCTCAAGGACAAATCCTGACGCGGAGGGCCTGAATATTCCGATAGACCTTTCGTTCGCATTCCACACCGACGCCGGGACCACGATGGACGATTCCATCATCGGTACGCTGTCCATCTATACACTACTCTGCGACGGCAGCGACAAGTTCGCCAACGGCGAGAACCGACTCCAGCAGAGGTTGTACGCAGACTTTGTGCAGACGGAGATTGTGAATGACATACGTAAGGAATTCAATCCTGACTGGAGCCGCAGAGGCCTTTGGGACCGTTCCTACAGCGAATCACGCACGGCCACGGTTCCGGCCATGCTTCTGGAGCTTCTGTCACATCAGAATTTCGCCGACATGAAGTTCGGACTTGACCCGTCTTTCCGTTTCACTGTCAGCAGGGCGATCTATAAAGGAATGCTGAAATACCTGAGCGCACGATACGGATGCTCCTATGCCGTCCAGCCGCTGCCAGTCAATTCCTTCGCGACATCATTGGAAAAAGGAAGCAAGATACGTCTCAGCTGGAAGGACACTTTGGACTCGCTTGAGACCACGGCCGTGCCAACCGGGTACATTCTCCAGACCCGCGTGGACAATGGCTCCTTTGATTCCGGAAGGGTCTTGGACAATGTGAAAGTCTCCGGAGACGAGATCTCCACCAAACTCTCAATCGTTCCGGGACACATCTACAGCTATCGCATCATCGCCTTCAACGAAGGTGGAAAGAGTTTCCCTTCCGAGACCCTCAGCGTCGGTCTGCCGGAAGACGGCAACGGCAAGAGCGTTCTGGTCGTCAACAACTTCACGAGAGTCTCGGCTCCGGCATGGTTTGATTCTCAAGAATATGCCGGATTCAACGCCGACCTTGACGCCGGAGTTCCTTACGGCCGGGAGATCAATTTCATCGGCCAGCAGTACCAGTTCCGCCGAGATCTTCCGTGGATGGATGATGACAATCCTGGCTTCGGAGCCTCATGGACAGACGAGGCAGGAAAAGTCTTCGCCGGGAACACCTTTGACTACTGCGGGATCCATGGAAAAGCCTTGATGGCTGCTGGTTACGCTTTCCATTCAGCAAGTGTCGCGGCCTTCTGCGATGACAGGTCACTGGCGGAAAAGGACATGACGGTAGACCTGATCTGCGGGAAACAGATCACCACTGTCGTTGGTACAGGACAGGTTCCTGACAGGTTCCAAGTCTTCCCTGCCGGGCTTCAGGAAGCGATTTCCTGCTACACCGAGCGCGGAGGAAATGTGCTGGTTTCCGGCGCGAACATCGGGACGGATGTCTGGGACGGAATCTATCCTGTCCACAAGGACAGCGCCTACACGGCCATGACAAAGGCATTTGTGGAAAAGACATTGGGCTACAGATGGATGACCAACTATGCCAGCAGATGCGCGACAGTCTGCCCGAAGAACAACTCCCTCCTTAAGCAGGACTCAGGCAAGATTTCTTTCAGGAAAGACCGCAACCCTGTGATCTACAACGTGGAGACCCCTGACGGCATCGTTCCGTCCTGCGACAAGGCACAAGCCTTCCTTCGCTATTCAGACACGAACATCTCTGCCGGGACATGTTTCGAGGGGAATGGTTACAGGACAGTCTGCATCGGCTTCCCGATCGAGGTGATCACAGAGGACAGCCAGATTGAATCCCTAATCAAAGACATAATGAAATTTCTTGACAAATAACCAGTTATGACTCCAAGAGAATCCGAACTCATCGAACTCCTGCATAAGGAAGTAAAGCCAGCCTTAGGTTGCACCGAACCGATCGCCGTCGCGCTGGCCGCCGCCAAAGCCACGGAAATACTGAAAACAGCATCCCCGGCACTCTCTGAATATGAACTTGACGTTGAGGTCAGCGGGAATATTCTCAAGAACGGCATGGGGGTCGGAATCCCGGGCACCGGGATGGTCGGACTTTACATAGCCTCTGCCCTCGGAGCCGTCTGCGGGAAGAGCGAATACGGCCTTGAGGTTCTCAAAGACCTGACAGACAAGGATGTGGAGGCGGCCAAGGCTTTGGTTGAGGCATGCAAGGTGCGGATCAATGTCTCCGAGAACCCTAAGATTCTCTATGTCAAGGTCACAATCGAATCTTGCGGTCACAAGGCTTGGGCTGTCATCGAGGACGACCACGACAGGATTGTGGAGACAGGGCTTGACTCCTCTGTCTCTGATTTCAGGAAAGGCGGTGACGGGGAAAACGCTCCGGTAAAGTGTACGCTGGACTACAATCTGACTGTCAAGGAAATATATTCATTCGCCCAAAGCGCCGCATTCGAGGACATCAGGTTCATTCTGGCGGACAGGGACTTGAACCTTGCGCTTGCCCATGAAGGTCTGAACGGTGACTATGGGCTTAATGTAGGCAAGGCCATCAGGGAGAACCAGCAGGAGGTCTTCGGAGACGATTTCATCAGCTTCGCCATGGGGATGACAGCGGCCGCGTCGGACGCCCGGATGGCGGGATGCAAGCTCCCGGCGATGAGCAATTCCGGCAGTGGCAACCAAGGCATAACTGTCAGCATGCCGGTGATCGCGTACGCGCTTAAATACGATGTCGATGACGAGAGGCTGGCCAGAGCGCTGATTCTCAGCAATCTTGTCGCCATCCACATCAAAGGCTATCTCGGAAAGCTGTCCGCCTTGTGCGGCTGCGTGATCGCCTCGACCGGTTCCGCCTGCGGAATTGTGTTCCTCCGAGGAGGAAGCTATGCCCAAGTCTGCGCGGCGATCAAGAATATGATCGGCAACATCACCGGAATGGTCTGTGACGGAGCCAAGGTTGGATGCGCCATGAAAGTGGCATCCGGAGTGGCCTGCGCCGTACAGTCCTGTGTTCTGGCCTTAATGGGTACCTGCATCAAGGAAACCGACGGCATCATCGACAGGGACATCGAGAAGACAATCCGGAATCTCGGCCGGATCGGCTCACTCGGAATGCAGTCAACCGATCACCTCATCCAACAGATCATGCTCTGCAAAGAGTAGTTTAAGAATAAATCAAGCAGCGGGGCTACGTATAACAGAATCCCGCCGCACTGAAATCTTGCACAGGAATATTCAAAAAAAATCTGAAGTCCTCTCTTTTCCGGGAAGGCTTCAATACATCTTTTGTGTTCCAAGCCAAACACATTTAATAAATTTATGTATTTTTTGAAAATATTATTGTTTTTCATAAATTAATTAATATATTTGCAAAGAAACGGTACGGAAATAAATCCGTCCGCCTGACTAAAAACTAATAGATATGATTACCTGGTGGACATCACTTAGTACGGCAATGCAGGTTCTTTGGGCCGTCACACTCTCGGCATCGCTGATTTTCGTCATTCAGACAGTCATGACATTTCTTGGACTGGGAGACCACGATGCGGATTTCGATATGGACACATCCGACGGGTCGTTCGACGCGGACCCTTCGATGAATCTCCTGACGTTCCGCAATCTGGTCAACTTCTGTCTCGGATTCGGATGGACAGCCGTGCTGATGCACGAGAAGATCGAGTCCAACGCACTTCTGATCATTGTCTCGGTCATCGTGGGAATCCTGCTCGTCGCCATCGTCATGTGGATATTCAAATGGCTGAGCGAAATGCAGCAGACCGGCAACATCGACGTGCACAAATCGGCTGTCGGATGCGAAGGCAAGGTCTATCTCACCATACCGGGAGAACGCAAGGGTGAAGGCAAGGTCCAGATCACCATCAACAACGCCGTGAGGGAATATGACGCCGTCACCGACGGAGAGACGATCAAGACCGGCACAGCCATCAAGGTCACGGAAGTCATCAACGACTACACCCTGCTCGTCGAGGAACTGACACCGACAATCATCTGACGCACCGTTAAGAATTCGTGATCTATTCTTAGAAATATGGCATAAGAAGAGTGACTTAATATATTAAAGGAATATTTATCAACCCATTAAACATTTTGAATATGGAACTTTCTCTGATCCTTATCATTGTCGCCGTCATATTCGTGACATTCGCGGCGATTCTTAAGCGCTACCGCCGTTGTCCTTCCGACAAGGTGATGGTCATCTACGGTAAGACAGGTAAGAACAAGAGCGGATCGATCTCTTCGGCCCGATGCATCCACGGAGGAGCCGCCTTCGTGTGGCCTGTGTTCCAGGACTATGCGTTCCTTGACCTCAAGCCTATCTCGATTGAGTGCAACCTTACCAACGCGCTTTCCAAGCAGAACATTCGTGTCGATGTGCCTTGCCGCTTCACGGTCGGTATCTCCACTGAGCCTGACAGCATGACAAACGCCGCCGAGAGGCTTCTCGGACTCTCCATCGACAACATCCAGAACATAGCCACCGACATTCTTTTCGGACAGCTTCGTCTCGTGATCGCCACTATGGACATCGAGGAGATCAACTCCGACCGCGACAAATTCCTTGTGGCCGTCAGCCAGAACGTGGAGGCTGAGCTCCGTAAGATCGGCCTCAAGCTCATCAACGTGAACGTGACCGACATCCGTGACGAGTCCGGCTACATCGAGGCTCTCGGTAAAGAGGCAGCCGCCAAGGCCATCAACGACGCGAAGAAGAGCGTTGCCGAACAGAACCGCTACGGTGAGATCGGTAAGGCCGAGGCCGACAGGGACAAGGACATCCGTATCGCCGAGACACAGAGAGATACCCGTATCAAGACCGCCGCGGCCAACGCCCTTGCGGTACAGGGAGAGAACACCTCGAAGATCGACATCGCCAACTCCGACGCCCAGCGCCGTGAGAAAGAGGCCGAGGCCGCCCGCATAGCTGTGGCCGCTGAAAAGGTACAAGCCGCAAAGGCTCTTCAGGAAGCCTACCAGAGCGAGCGTGACGCCGAGCTTGCCCGTGCCGAAAGGGAGAGGGCTACCCAACAGGCCAACATCGTCGTGCCTGCCCAGATCGACAAGGAGAAGCTCATCATCGAGGCTGAGGCCGAGGCCGAGAAGGTCCGCAGGCTGGCCAAGGGAGAGGCAGACGCCATCTTCGCCAAGATGGACGCTCAGGCCCGCGGTACCCTTGAGGTCCTCTCAAAGCAGGCAGACGGTTTCAACGAGCTCGTCAAGGCCGCTGCCGGCGATCCTCAGAAGGCCGTGCTTATGCTCATCGCGGACAAGCTCCCTGAACTAGTCAAGACTCAGGTCGAGGCTGTCAAGGGCATAAAGATCGACAAGGTTACAGTCTGGGACGGCAACGGAGACGGCAAGAACGGCAAGACATCGACCGCGAACTTCATCTCCGGCCTGATGGGTTCCGTTCCTCCGCTCCAGGATCTGTTCAACATGGCGGGAATGAATCTGCCTGAATATCTTAAAGGCAAGGAGTCCAAGCCGGAGGAGCAGCCTCAGGAAGAAACTGCTGAAGAATAATCATTATGCCAATAGTAGTAAATGTCGATGTGATGCTGGCTCGGCGGAAGATGACTTCCGCCGAACTGGCTGACAAGATAGGGCTTTCGGCGGTCAACCTGTCGATTCTGAAGACCGGCAAGGCCAAGGGGGTCCGATTCAGCACACTCGACGCGCTCTGCAAGGCATTGGACTGTCAGCCTGGAGATTTGCTTGAGTTCAGGGAAACCGCTGAGTGAACACCCGAATCAAATAGTTATCTTTCAAGGAGCGGCCATAAAAAGCCGCTCCTTTTCGTTATATTTGCAGACATATTCATAAAAAGGACACTAAAGACAGATAATATGAAAAGAACATTTCTTCTGGCCGCTATGGTGGCGGCTGTTGTCTGCGCAGGGACGGATGCTTCGGCGCAGAGAAAGGCGAAGAAAAGCCAGCTGGTCCTTGACGGAACGGTGGTGAATGTCAATCCGTTGGCAAGGACTTCCCCTGTCGAGGAAAAATTGAAGGCCAAGAACACGCCGGGCATTGAATATGCTCCCACAAAAACCGTTTACCTCTATCCGAAGGGACAGGGAGTGGACCAAGGGATAGTCGAGAACGGTGTGGCTGTGACCCAAGGGCCGCTTGTCTCAAACGGTCTGGAAGGAGCGGAGGTGGCCGGCGGCTGGGGATTCGTCTCCAATGTGACGGACAGCGCGCGTATTGACATATTCTTGCCTGAAAAACCGAACGGACAGATGGTCATCGCTTGTCCAGGTGGCGGGTACTCCGGTCTTTCAACCTGGAACGAAGGATCTTATGTGGCAAAATGGCTGAATGACAGAAATGTCGCCTGTGCTGTTCTGAAGTATCGTCTGCCAAACGGGCATCGTCAGGTTCCGCTTCAGGACGTGCACAACGCATTCCGCTATTGCAGACACCATTCAGAGGAATGGGGCATCAAGCAGATCGGTGTGATGGGATTCTCCGCCGGAGGACATCTCGCCAGCACTGCCGAGACTATGTACGTTGACTCCACGACAAGGCCGGACTTCGCGGTACTCCTCTACCCAGTTATCCTGATGGACGAGAATGCCACACACAAAGGATCGGTTGACAATCTTCTCGGCGGCGAAGCGTCGTGGACCGACAGGGAGGACAAACCTTTCGGCCAATGGTACAATGGCTTGAATGAATATGACGGGCTGAAGAGAATGTACACCACCTATCGTGATGTCACCCCTACCACTCCCCCGACTTTCATCGGCGTCAGCACCTACGACAAGACCGTACCGGTTGTAAGTTCCGTGAAATTCTATCAGGCTCTCGTCAGGAACAAGGTTCCTGCTGAGCTTCATATTTATCCGAAAGGAGGTCACGGCTGGGGATTCACTGATCTGAGCATCGGCCTTGACCCAAAGGTCTGCAAGGACAATCTGGGATCATGCAGGCCGGAGTTTTCGGCGGCGTTGGAAAGATGGCTCGGCCAGCAGCTTGAAAGCGTGAACGGCAGGAAGGAGGCTTCTAAGGTTGCCCGTGAGGAGTTCACACGCAAACCTGACAAGGTTGTCTATCTGTACCCGGAAGGACAGAATGTCGATAAGGGGATCGAGGGCATAACACTCGGCCCTGGAGAGTCCAACGGCTGCACCAAGCCAGAGGAACTGACCAAGGATATGAATCTCAAGTTCACCGGTGACAGCGCAAGGTTCGAGCTTTATCTGGCAAAGAATCCGAACGGCAAGATGGTCATCATCTGCCCAGGCGGAGCCTATTGGTTCACAGCTTACGTGCACGAGGGACAATACGCCGCGGAATGGCTTAACAGTCAGGGCATCAGTGCAGCCGTGCTCAAGTACCGTCTGCCATACGGCCACTGGAACGTGCCGCTGAACGATGTGCAGAACGTGTTCCGTTATTGCCGCCACTACGCTCCGGAGTGGGGCGTGAAGCAGATCGGTGTGATGGGATTCTCAGCCGGTGGACATCTCGCGGCCACTGCATCCACGCAGTACATCGATGCAGAGACCAGGCCGGACTTCTCAATCCTTGTCTATCCGGTGATCTCCTCCGAGCCTGGAGTCGGTCACGAAGGCAGTTTCAACAATCTCATAGGAACGGAGAAAGGCTGGTACAACAGGAAAGGTAAGGATTTCGAAAGCTGGGATACCGGCAAGAAGAAATTCGAGGCCCTCAAGGAAAGATATTCATTGGACAAGCAGGTCAGCGCGGACACGCCTAAGACATTCATCATATTCAGTTCCAACGACTATGGGGTTCCGCCGGAGAACGAGGTACGCTATTTCAACGCCCTCTTGAAGAACGGTGTCCCGTGCGAAATGCACGCCTTCCCTGGCGGCGGCCACGGCTACGGTTTCCGCAACGCCAAGTACGGCAACGACCCTATTCAGGAATACAGGAACGACTTCCTCGCCTCAATGGCCCGCTTCCTCAAGGAGTTGTAACACATAATAAAACTATCACAAGCCCCTATGGCGGTTTTGCAAACGTTCGCAAAATTGTCGTAGGGGCGTTTTTTAGGAACATGAAAAAAAATAAGTTGCTTCAGATTAAGAGAATATTTTCGAGGATAGATCTTTTTTTGAAGAAGGAGTGTGCCGGTGGCACATGACTGATGAGAAAAGAGATCTAGACCGAAAAGATTCCTTAAGATGATGCAGGTTATTTTTTGAATGTTACTTAGGGGGTATTTACCGAAAAAATTTACGTTTCTTATGATTCGTATATGTTTCTTTTCGTTTTTTACGTTCACTATGCCGATATTGCGCTGGATTCGGGAACAGATCCCGAACCAATTTGACATCATTAAAAACTACTTCAACTATGGAGAACTCCGAGACAACAAAGGTCGGCATCCAAGACGCGACCGGCTGTTCTTCTATGGATCAAGACTTGTGACAAGGCAGATCAAACGTGGAGATGAAGACTATGTTCTGGCTCCGGTCAAGGTTATCTGCATTATGAATTACGAGGACGAGCATCCGAATTCCCCTGATGACAAGATCCTCTATCATTATCGTACTCAGGAAATCGAAACCGGAGAGCCTTTTGGTGGCCAAATGTCGTTCTTTCTTCTTGAATTGCCAAGAGTTATGCGATACAATGATGAATATGACAGTCCCATCGCAGGATGGTGCAGGATATTCAGAAATTTCACTATATTTGCCAAATCGAGGTCTGAAAAAGATGCCGTGTTCAATAAATTGGAAAGAGCGATGCGCGTCAGCGGCCTTGACGACAAGGAGATTGACAACTATTTCAGTGATATGATGACAGAAAAAGAAATGCGCCCGTACATCAAGGGTGCCGAGCAGCAAGGTTACCGCAAAGGCTTTAAGGAAGGTTCCGAACAAGGCAAGGCGGAGGGAAAGGCGGAGGTCGCAAAGTCATTGTTGTCTTTGGGCTTACCCACTGATCAGATCAAGATTGCCACGGGGCTGTCTTCTGAACAGATTGAGGCCTTGAGGTAAAATTAGGATTTGAATATTTTATTAACGACAAGGAGGGCGACTGATTAAGTCGTCCTCCTTGTCGTTAATCCGGACGGAATGTCCGGGAATATATTCATTACTCGGCTTCGGTGGTCTCGCCTGGCATCATCACAACCTCGACGAAGTTGCCGGAGTTGTAGAGTCTGGCGGCGGCGTCACGGATGGACTCCTTGGTCAGGCCACCTACCGCGGCCTCCCACTCCTTGTCGTAGTCATAGCCGTTGCGGAAATAGCGGAGCAGGTCTGACAGCCAGTAGGAGTTGTTGATCCGGCTCTCAGGGACATTCTTCTTGAAATGCTCGACTGTCCTTGTAAATTGCTCATCGGTCGGGCCTTCCTCGGCGAGTTTCCTGAAACCGTCCTGAGCCAGAGCCCTGAGCTTCTCGGCAAGGGCTGGCTTGCAGTTGAAGTAAACCTGAAGAAGATACCTCCCGTTAGGATCCTTGCGGGCATTAGCCACGGTGGACGCACCATAAGTACCGCCTTCGTCCTCACGGAGAGTGTCGGTGTAGATCTGGTCGAGGATGTAGCTGACAGCGCTGGCAAGAGTCTGCTCCTTGACGGTGAACGGACGGTAGTCGCTATAGACCTGAAGGACGGTTGTCAGCGGAGTCTCCATCTTCTGGTCGAAGACATCCACGACCTTGCCCTTGACAAGCTGCGGCTGCACATCAGCCCACTTGGCGGCTTTCTTGCCCTTTGGAAGAGATCCGATATATTTCTCTACCAAAGGTTTGAGGGTGTCAAGACTGACATCACCGACAATCACCATTGTGGCACCGGCAGCATCGGCGAAGAGCCTGCGATAGTTCTTCTCGATGGTCTGGAGGTTGGCCTTCTCAAGTTTCTCCATAGAAAGCACCTCATTTCTTGGGTTGTCGTTGTAGAGAACCTTGTTGAATCTCTTCTGGAAAGCGAAGTTAGGTGTGTTCACGAGATTAGGAAGAACGGCCTTGATCTGGGCGATCGCGTTGTCAAATTCCTCCTGATCGAAGCGAGGCTCCATAAACTCAAGGTAGAGAAGCTGGAACGCTGTCTCAAGATCCTTCACGGAAGAGTTTCCGGAGATTCCGTTATAAAGATCATCTATGAAAGGACTGACACTCACCATCTTTCCGGAAAGCATCTTGGAAAGTTCTGTTCCCTTGAATTTTGACAAACCTTGAGCGTTCTGGAACACACTGTAGATGCTGCCGTCGAATGAAGGAAGATCCTCGGTAGCGATAAGACTTTCGCCACCTTTCTTGTAGAGCGAGAACAGGATCTGATCCTTCTTGTAGTCTGTAGGCAGCACAACGACCTTCACGCCATTGGAAAGAGTCCATTCTGTCGCGCCATAGAGTGTCGTTTTGGTTTTCTTCACCTTTGCGCCCACCAATGAGGAAGGATCCATAAGCGGCTCACTGGCCTTTTCCTCAGCCGGTGCCTCGATCTCGGATTTCTTCACATCCTCGACCACCTGAAGCAACTGCTCTGCGGTAGGTGTGGCGATGCCTTCCTTCTCAGGACCGCTGTAGATGACTACGAGACTGTTCTCTCCGGTGAAAGCCTGTGCAAGGACCTGGTTCATCACCTGTGCGTTAAGTTGAGCCAATATGGCCTTCACCAACTCAAGCTTGGTGGCCGGCTCCATATACGCATAGTTACCAAAGAAGTTGTTGATCAGAGGGTTGACGAACTCGCTGTTCTTTCTGGTCTCGGCGCTGTTGGCCGCCTTCTCATAAACAGCGATGATCTTGTCCTTGGCCCTGCCTACCTCGGCTTCAGTCAAGCCGTATCTCTTCATTCTTTCAAGCTCGGTCACGAAAGCCTTGAATCCGCCAAGAATGTTGTCTTCCTTCAAGGCGACATTGGCATCAGCGCCTTCGATGACCTCGCAAAGTTTCCCGAAACCGAAACTACCGTAGAGGTATGGCGCGTCAGCCTTGGAGGTGATGTCATCAAAACGCTCGCTCATTACGGACTGAACAACGCTTTCTATCAGATCCATCATAAGACCAGCGGAAGTGGAATTGAGAGCCTCGTCCCTTGCCTCGCTTTCCCAAACCATCTCAACGGACGATGAAGTGGTTTCAGGATCAGTGATGACAGCCACACGCGGCTCGGTGAACTCCTTGAACTGAATCTTCTCCTTAGCCTTAGGGTTGACGGCGGCCGGAATGTCAGCGAATATCGACTTGATCTTTCCCTCGACTGCATCCACGTCAACATCACCCACAACGATGACTGCCTGCATATCAGGACGATACCACGTCTTGTAGAAGTTCACAAGGCTCTCAGGCTTGAATGTCTCAAGGTTCTCCTTGCTTCCGATCAGGGTACAGGTGGCGTACTTTGTGTCGCCATAGAGGTAAGGAAGAGACTTCTCGAAAGTCCTCCAGCCTGCGTTCCTGCGGGAACGTCTCTCCTCGATGATCACCGGACGCTCCTTGTCGATCTCGGCAGGATCATTCGTCACGAAATGCGAATAGTCGTGCAGGATCAAAAGGCAGGTGTCCACCACCGATTCCCTTACCAAAGGAATATTATTGAGCATATAGGTGGTCTGGTCAATGCCTGTGGCGGCGTTGACGTTGCCGCCGAATGAGGCTCCGATGCTCTGAAGCCAGTTCAGAATGCCCTTGTCAGGGAAATTCTTCGTGCCGTTGAAGCACATATGCTCAAGGAAGTGCGCGAGACCGTCCTGGTCAGGTGTCTCCTGAATAGCTCCGACATTGGTGGCGAGATAGAACTCAGCCCTGCCGGCCGGCTTGTCATTGTGTCTGATGTAATAGGTCAGACCGTTCTCCAGCTTGCCGACCTTGACCGCAGGGTCATTCGGAAGCTGCTGCATCTGAGCCTGAGCGATGAACGCCGAAGCGGACAGCACAAAGGCAGAGACGAAAATCAAAAATTTTTTCATAATCAACTCTATATTAGGATTATTATTGTTCATCGGAATATTCAAGGACATCTCCTGGCTGGCACTCCAAAGCCCGGCAGATCGCCTCCAACGTGGAAAACCTGACAGCCTTGGCCTTCCCCGTCTTGAGGATGGAGAGGTTGGCCGGCGTTATGCCTATCTTTTCCGCAAGCGCGGCGGAAGACATCTTCCGCTTGGCCAGCATCACGTCAACATTCACTATAATCGACATCTCATTCTATTTTTTCAACAAGGCAAACTTACATCAAAATTCTCGTTATTCCAAAAAATATTTACGATTTTCGATAATTACACCATCAATGAAGCGACCAGGAACAGACACTCGCTTTAGGAAATCCGCCGATTATTATGTAAGTTTGTCATCCAAAAAGACCACACGTGACCCACAAGACAGACGGCATAATCTTCAAACTGGCTGACGAGAGTAGTTTTCGTCAATTATTTGACAGATATTACGTCACCCTGTGCATGTTCGCCAATGAATATGTCTGTGACGACCTGCTGGCGGCAGACATCGTGCAGGACTGCTTTGTAAAGCTGTGGCAGTCGCGGGATGGCTTCACCTATATTCATCAGATAAAATCATTCCTTTACACCTCCGTGCGGAACAGATCCCTGAATGAGCTGGAACATTCCAAGGTGAAGAGTGAATATGCCAGGAAAGTGATGGACTCGCACAAAGACGCTTTCTTTCACGACAAGGTCATCGTCGAGGAGACCTATCGCATCCTTCAGGAAGCCATCGACTCGTTACCCCCCGGGATGAGAAGCATCATTCTGCTGGTCCTTGAGGGAAAGACAAACCAGGAGATAGCGGAAGAGCTGAGCGTCTCGAAGGAAACCGTACACTCCCAAAAGAAGATAGCCTACCGCAAGCTGCGCGACTATCTGAAGGATTACTATTTCCTGCTCTTCTTTTTTATGTGATTTTTTCTAAAACGATACACCCTGTTCACGGGTTCACCTGTTATATTACTGTAATTTTTAACACAGGTGACTATCATGACCAATCTTTTCCATGTCGCCAGGCTCATAGCCAGGCATTTGTCCGGAAAGACAGACGAGACAGAGGAGGCGGAACTGACGCGGTGGAGAAATGAATCCGCCGGGAACGAGCGTCTCTTTCAGGAAATCTGCCAGGAAGGGAACATGACGCGGAACATACAGAAAAGACAGGACTTCAGTACGGAGGCCGGCTGGATCGGAGTGCAGCGGAAAATCCGGCGGCAATGCGCCAGACACCGGATGCTGAACGTATGCAAGTACGCTGCCGCCATCATACTTCCCGCAGCCGCAGCCATCAGCATATTCGTGGTACATAAGAACAAAGTCAACGAAACGCGCTATCTGGAGGCCCGCTCGATGGAGCAGATCATGCCGGGCGGCAATAAAGCGACCCTCACCTTGGACAACGGGGAGACCTTCGACCTGAAATCATCCTGCGGAACGGAACTGAAGGAAAAGGACGGCACGGTCATACAAGTGGATTCCGCCGCATTGCACTACGCCGGCGGCGAAGGCCGGCTGTCAGGCAGACTCGCCTACAATAAGGTAAGCGTGCCGCAAGGTGGAGAGTACCGTTTGACGCTGAGCGACGGGAGCAAGTTGTACCTTAACTCCTTGAGTTCCGTCCGTTTCCCGGCCCGGTTCGCTAAAGATGTCCGCATGGTCGAACTGGAGGGCGAGGCTTACTTCGAGGTGAGCAGAACAGGGCAGCCGTTCATGGTCAAGACAAAGGGCATGACGGTCGAAGTGCTGGGAACCTCATTCAACATTTCCGCCTACGAGGACGAGGATTGCCGGACCACACTTGTCAGCGGCTCGGTAAGGGTACGGACGGAAAAAGGTGAGGCCATAGTCCTCAAGCCGTCCGAGCAGGCCACCGTCACCCGGCACGGCGACGGGATCGAGGTTCGCAACGTTGACACTTCGTTCTACACCTCTTGGATAAACGGGAAGATCAACTTCAGGGACCAGAGGCTGGAAGACATCATGAAAACCCTTGGACGCTGGTACGACATGGACGTGATCTACGCCGACAAGGCTGCGAAAGACATGCGCTTCGGCTGCTACGTCAACCGCTACGACAACATAACACCGCTGGTGGAGTTGCTGGAACAGACCGGCAGGGTCTCCGTCGACGTGAAAGGAAAGACCGTCAGAATATTCATAAATCATTAATCCAATTTATATGAAAAAACCACATAATACCAACCGGACGGGAGGATTTGGAAAATGCCTTCTCGCCGCGACGCTCGCCCTATGCTTCTTGCCTTCCCTGCTGGCGAGCGCCTCAGTGACCGGACAGGCCACTGTCACCGCAAGATTCAGGAACGCGACTCTGAATGAGGTTCTTTGGGAGATCCAGAAACAAACCGACTTCACTTTCATCTACAGCACGAGCGACGCTGAGAAAGTCAAGGTGGAGAGCCTGGACGTGAAGAACGAGCCTCTCTCCGATGTTCTTGACAAATGTCTACAGAACAGCGGGTTGACCTACAAGGTTCACAACGGGGTGATCGCCATAAGGAAGGCGGAGCCCGTGACAGTCCGGACCGAGGTGGCTGAGGAGAAAAGCCACCGGATCACGGGCAAGGTCACCGACATCAACAACGAGCCGATAATCGGAGCCAACGTGGTCGTGAAAGGAACGAAGAACGGCATGATAACCGACCTTAACGGCGGTTTTCACCTGGACGTGGCTGACAAGGAGGTCACGCTGGTCGTGTCCTACATCGGTTTCACCACACGCGAGGTGTCCGTCGCACCCGGTGATGATGTAAGGATCACCTTGAGGGAAGACACCACCCTGCTGGAGGAAGTCATCGTGACAGGATACGGTACATTCAAGAAATCCGCCTACGCCGGTTCCGCCAGCATAGTGAAGACGGATGAGGTCAAGGATGTCCCTAACGTTTCATTCCAGCAGATGCTGGAGGGAGCGGCTCCTGGAGTAGGGGTCAGCAACGCATCAGGCATACCCGGTTCCTCGACATCCATACGTATCCGCGGCATGGGATCGTTCAATGCCTCGAATTCTCCGCTCTATGTGGTGGATGGAGTACCTGTGCTGTCCGGAAACATCGGAGCGTCCGGCAGTGATTCCGGTCTTGACGTGATGTCAACATTGAACACCTCGGACATCGAGAGCATCACGGTCATCAAAGACGCCGCCGCAGCCTCGCTTTACGGCTCCAGAGCCGCCAACGGTGTCATAATCATCAACACCAGGCAGGGCAGATCGGGAAAACCGGTCTTCACTTTGAAAACCGACTGGGGCTTCTCCGACTTCGCCATGCCTTATCTCCGGATCATGGACGGCAAGGAGCGAAGGGACATGATCCATGAAGGTCTGAGGAATTACGCCTTGACCTACAATGGTAAAGTGGTGGAAGGCGACGATGGGGTAAGCCTTCACCCGGGCATGACCGATAACGAGGCGCACGCCTACGCTGACGCCAACATCGACCGGTACGCGCCGGTGCCTTGGTGCGGATTCACCAACTGGGATGATTACCTCTTCAGGAAAGGCAGTCATCAGAACTACGAGTTCTCCGCCTCCCACGGCAACGACAAGATCAAGTACTACACATCCATCGGATACATGAAGCACGAGGGAGTCACCATCAACTCCGGCCTGGAGCGTGTGACCGCGCGTCTGAACGTCGACTATAAGATGACGAAATGGATGAATGTAGGAGCGAGGGTGCAGTTCTCAAAAGTGAACCAGGACACCTACTCCGAAGGCCGGGCCTACACTTCCCCTATCTACGGCACACGTAACGGCGCGACCCCTTCAGACCCGGTATGGAACAAGGACGGCACATGGAACCGCGACCTTATCAAATTGGACGACCGCAACCCTATGCTGTCCAATTCCTACAACTTCAAAAAGGAATATGCCACCCGCGCTTTCAACACAGTCTTCGCAAACATCGACATCTGGAAAGGATTGCGGTTCGCATCGACGTTCAGCTATGATTTCGTGATGAACAAGTCCCGCTCATGGAAGGATCCACGCACCAGCGACGGCGACGATGAGAACGGACGTTTCAGCAAGGACTATAATGACATCACGAACATGACCTGGTCGAACATCCTGACCTATCAGACAAGGATAAGGCAAAAGCACAATCTGGATCTGTTGGCCGGTTACGAGATCAACGACAAGGAGTCCGACGGACTGGGAGTCACGATCTCCAACTTCGCGCGCTGGGACAAGCCAGAGGTAAACAATGGCGTGGTTTACCAGAGCATGGGTGGTTCCGACATGGCGACGCGCATCGTTTCGTACATCACCCGGGTCAACTATGACTACGACAGCAAGTACTATCTGGGTGCGAGCTGGAGGACGGACGGCAGTTCCCGCCTTGCGAGAGAAAACCGCTGGGGCAACTTCTGGTCGGTCTCCGGAGCGTGGAGAGTCAGCTCGGAGAATTTCATGAAACCGGTACAGGACTGGATGAACGACTTGAGGCTCAGGGTGTCATACGGAGTCAACGGAACCCTTCCATCCTCTTACTACGGCTACCTTGGATTGAGCAGCCTTACCAGCAACTACAACAACAACCCGGGCATCTCGCAGTCGCAGCTGGAGAACAAGGAACTGACCTGGGAGACGAACTACAACTTCAACTCCGGCATTGACCTGGGTTTCTTCGACTCCCGACTGAGGGTCACGTTTGAATACTACGTGCGCACAACCAAGGATCTGCTCTACAGCCGTCCTCTGTCCCTGGCGACCGGCTTCTCCAGCTACCTCTCGAACATCGGCAAGCTGAGGAACAAGGGCTACGAGTTGGAACTGCGCTCCACGAACATAGAGACGAAGGATTTCCACTGGAGCAGCAGCCTCAACTTCGGACACAACGCCAACAAGATACTGAAGCTTGACGGCAATCTCAAACAAGTGACCAGCGGAGTGAACATACACAAGGTCGGCCTGCCATATTCTACCTACTACATGATAGAATTCGCCGGCATCGACCCGGAGGACGGCGAGCCGATGTTCTACAAGAACTCCATGGATGAGAACGGAGAGTTGAACAGAGACAAGACCAAGGACCCGCGCGCGGCGGAAAAGGTGATCCTGCAATGCGCAGATCCAACCATCACGGGAGGATTCGGCAACAGTTTGTCTTACAAATGGTTCGACCTCAACTTCAATCTGAACTTCTCATTCGGTGCCTGGAGGTACAACGGTACGGCCGGCAAACTCGAACACGGCGGCAACGGTACTTTGAACATCCCGACCTATTACAGGAAGCGTTGGCAGAAAGAGGGCGACAAGACCGACATCGAACGCTTCATGATCGGACGCTCGGTCTCCATGTCCGACTACGCCACGACAAGACGCTTGTTCAGCGGCGATTACGTTCGCTTGAAGAACCTGACCTTCGGAGTCAGACTGCCGAAGGAATGGACACGGAGAATAGGCATTGACAAGGTTCGGCTGTACGCGGCGGGCAACAATCTGTTGACGTGGGCCGCGAATGACTACTTTGACCCGGAATCAGGCTCCTCGCCAAGCTGGGAGACGCCACCTATGCGGACATACACCTTTGGCCTTGAAGTCAAATTCTAACTGATTTAATATAACTCAATGAACATGAATATGAAAAAGATACAACTCATAACCTTCAGCCTGCTTACCGCCATATTGATGGGCGGCTGCGGAAATGACTGGATGGATCTTCAGCCTTCCACCGAGATCGAGACCGAGGGTTCGCTGACCGAGCTAAGAGACTTCGAATTTGTCCTGAACGGAGCCTACAACGGCATGCAGTCCTCAAGCTACTACGGGGCCACAATGATGTGCTACGGCGACTTGACGGGAGATGACATGAAGTGCTACAAATCATCCAGCACCAATGTGAGCTACTACACATTCAAGTACAACAAGACAAACGGTCCTAGCGGCTTCTGGAGCGTGTATTACGGCATAGCCAAGAACCTGAACATCCTGCTTCGGGACATTGACAGAATCGAGCTGGTGCCTGACAGGGTGATCATCACTCCGAAGATGGAGAAGCTGACAGAGCAAGTGTACCACGATGACCTCAAGGGAGAGGCTCTGGCCATCCGCGCCCTGATGCTTTTTGACATGACGCGCCTCTACGGCTACCCTTACCTTAAGGACAACGGAGCCTCGCTGGCAGTGCCTATAATGGACAATGTGGTGGACGACAAGAACATCAAGCCGTCACGCAACACCACAGCCGAATGCTACAAGAGGATCATCGAGGATCTGACCGAGGCGGTGGGGTTGCTGCGGCCTGTCAAAAAGGAGGGTAAGATCAACAAATGGGCGGCGATGACACTGCTGAGCCGCGTCTACCTTTACAAAGGAGAGGACAGCGAGGCCTACAAGGTAGCCACCGAAGCCATCAAAGGAGCCGAAAAGCAAGGCTACAGATTGTGGACGAATGAAGAATATGCCAAAATATGGGCTACGCCTTTCAACAGCGAGCTGCTGTTCGAGATTGTGAACCTTACCACGGACAGTCCAGGCAAATCGTCAATCGGTTACATCTGCACAAAGTACAATATGATAGCGACCGACAAGTATTGGAAGAAATACCTGAAGGGAAAATCCAAGGATGTACGTCGCCAGATGGTGTCGGCCTCAAGCAGCAAGAAGCCGTATTGCCTGAAGTATCCGGCTCAGGGAGACAAGAGCTATGAGGACGCCAATGTTCCGGTGTTCCGCCTTTCGGAGCTTTATCTGAACGCCGCCGAGGCAGCCGTGAAGAACAATGACATCACGAACGCGAGGGCTTACCTAAAGCCGGTCTACGCACGTACGGGTGAGGATCTGGATGATCTGGCGGACAAGTCCATCACCTTGGATCTGGTACTGGAGCAGCGCCGCATAGAGTTCTGGGGAGAAGGACAACGTTTCTTTGACCTGATCAGGAACAACAGGAAGGTCGAGCGTAAGGACTACCTGAGCGAGGTTCCCGAAGAAGCCCGGTCTTTCGACTGGAATTACTACAAGATTGTGCTGCCGATACCGATCCACGAGATGGAATACAACGAGAACATGGTTCAGAATCCGGAATATGAACAGCATTGAACTAAGGCGACCGCATCATCATGAAAAAGGAAAAGAACGTGAGAAATAGATTCATAGGACTGCTGCTTTCCTTGTCGGCGCTCGTCCTGATAAGTAGTTCCGGCACACCAGCCACGAATTATCTGCCGGAAGAGAAGAAGGAAAGCCGGAAGGAGAACGCAGCCCTGTCAATAGACGGGCCATACATCCTCTATCGTCCGGACGGCAGCGCCAGGGTCATAAGTGTGGACAAGGACAAGAACGTCATCGACCGGACCTACGAGACCTTGCCGGAGGACTTCAGCTTCCGCGTCACGGATCATAACGGGGACTATCCGTTCGAAGTGAGGCTTCATCCGGTCAGCCGTCCCGTGTGGAAGGCTCCCCGCTCCGAAAAGGTGTTTGTAATGTCCGATCCTCACGGCAGGATGGATTGCGTCGTCAGCCTGCTGCGCGGCAACGGAGTGATTGACGAGAACCTGCATTGGAGCTTCGGCGGGAATCATCTGGTCATCATCGGTGACATTTTTGACAGGGGCAAAGACGCGACCCAGATCTTCTGGCTGGTCTACAAGCTGGAAGACGAGGCGGAGAAAGCCGGCGGACGCGTCTCGTTCCTTCTGGGCAACCATGAGACGATGGTTCTGGCGGACGATCTTCGCTACACGAAGGAGAAGTACAAGAGTCTGGCGGAGGAGTTGGGGATGAGATATCCTCAGCTCTTCGGTCCAGACACCGAGCTTGGACGCTGGCTTGAGACACGCAACACGATCGAGATCATCGGAACTGACCTGTACGTTCATGCCGGGCTGGGCAGAATGTTCTATGACGAGGATCTGTCTGTACCTCAGGTCAATGAGGAAATAAGCAAGGCTCTCTTCATGAGCAAGAGCGAGCGGAAAGCGCTTTCTCCGCTGACCGGATTCCTGTACGGGAACGAGGGGCCGCTCTGGTACCGTGGGCTGGTAAGGACAGACGAGAAGTACAATCCGATAAAGAGCAAGGACCTGAAAAAGATTCTGAAGCGTTACACGGTCGAGCGCATCATCGTCGGCCATACCATCTTTGATGACATCTCCTCCTTCCATGGCGGCCGGGTCATCGGCGTGAATGTTGACAACAAGAAGAACCAGGAGGAGAAAAGAGGCCGCGGCCTACTGATCGATGGTAATGACTATCTCGTCGTCGGCGACGAAGGCATCCAGAGAAACATCAACGAAGCCCGATCCTCTGGCCGCAGGCCAAGAAAAGATCCCTTAAGATGACGCGCTTCACCAACTTGTTGTCTTAAAGGATTACTTAAGGATTACCAAACGCTTACCAATTACCGACGAGGGTGACTTTTTTGTCATCCTCGTTGGTTATATTCACAAAACTGGCTAATTTTGTGAATATGTCTACAAAATGTTACCGGGAAGGGGTTCTGGAGGATTTCAGACTGAGAATATTCATGGCGGTGGCCGAGAAGGGCAGCTTCACTTTGGCCGCCAAGACGCTTGGTGTGTCGCAGCCGGCTGTCAGCCAGAACATTGCGGAGCTTGAGAAGAGCCTCGGCGCGGAACTGTTCCTCCGGAGAAAAGGCTCCGTCACGCTCACTCCGAAAGGCGCGGCGTTCAAGGAATATGCCGGGAGGATCCTCTACTGGTACACGGCGACGGAAATGATGTTCGGGCCGGAGGGCAAACTCTCCGCCAACAAGCCCGTCAGAATCTCCGCCGACGGCTTCATCGCCAGCCATATTCTACCCAAAGCACTTTCTAAACTCCTGGCCTTCAATCCGTCCCTGACTTTCTCCATCCGCAGCGAATCTTCCGGAAATAATTCAGACATAAGGATTTACGCCCAAAGGCACGTGACAGAGCCATCGTTCGAAGACATCGGCACATTCTTGTTCAGCATGACGGCATCGGCGGTAAGCTCCAATCCGGCATATTCAAAAACGACAGACCTGAAAGCCCTTCCGCAGAGCGCCAGGCTTGCGGTTCCGAAGATATATTCAGAGATTTTGCCGCTTGATTTGAAGGCGCGCGTGGCGGTCGTGTCGGATTCTGCCGAAGCCATCGTGAAGTTTGTCGCAAATTCCCCAGACATCATCGGTCTGCTCCCCCATCCTGCCACACGCCAGGACCTCATCACGCTTCCCGTCTCTCTTCCTGACCTCACCCTTGACGTTCATTTAGAAGCCCTCGAACCATCCAATCACATCGCAACAGCACTCCACCGCATTCTTTGTGACCAGTATCCGGCTTAAAAACCAACCTAATACGTTCCTGATCCATTGATTCTATCGAGAGTCTTCCTTGCCTTTGAGGATCAAGGCGACAAGGTCTTCGACATCCTCGTTTGCGATCTCCAAATCAAATTCCTCAGGATCATAGGTCTCTCCTTCCTGAAGTCCGAGCCATTCCTCGTATGAGGCCTTCTCCTCCGGGTCATCAACCTTCCCGGACAGGATGTCAAGCATTTGCGCATAGCCCCACACACCCCCGACATCTTCCGGTGGGCAGGCTCCTTTGCCTGATGTCACACATATATCCTCGCCCCGGAGAGGCTCGTCACTGACCGATGAGACCCTGACATTGTGGATCCAGCCATCTCCGAAATCATATTCAAAAGAGATTGTGCTGCCTTTTTGCGGCAGAACATCCGCGACGGTGACGGTCATCTCGTCAATATGCCTGTTACTACAACCAAAATTGAAACTATCTCTTTCATCAATGTTGTCTCTGGACGTATAGTACACATCGCCTTTGGTGAATTGTGAGAGATGATAACCGGCCCAACCGAACGCAGTGATGAATATCTTTCCAAGATTCCCAAGCCAAAGGTTTGACGGCACTTTTATCCGTCTGAACACCTTGACAGGACATTGTTCGATGGAAGCGTATAAGATGTAAGTCTTCGATGGTTTGCTTGAGTCCACCAGCCGGTCGGCCTTTGATTTTTTCTTGCCTTTGGCTCCTCCGGCATTTCCAGTCCCTTGGCTATTCTTAGTGTTTGAAGTGGCCGTCTCACTGGCACCCACAGTTGAATATGCCGCTGTCTTAGCCTGCATCATTTCGAAGAACGAAACCATAAATGAGATTTCCGCCTCCGAGATTCCCGGGTAATCTTTCCTGATCACCTCTTTGAGTTCGTCACGTTCCTTATCAGTCATTGAAACCGCAGTATTTTTCGCAAGGTAGTCATTTTATCCGGAATCCAGATGAGATGCCGCCAAAAATCTGCATGGGTATATTCAAACTTCCGTCCCACTTTACCAACTACGGATAGGAGGTGGAAAAGACCCCTAAAGAAATAGATTTGTTCCAAGTCCCAAATCTTCAATAACTTTTCATAAATATGCAAAGACAAAGGTGACAACGATTATGACTAATGCCGAAATACAAGAACTCATCAAGAAAGACGAAACACGAACTCTCGAACTGAAAAAATCCACGGGAGAGTTGAAGGACGCGATGCACACAGTGTGTGCCTTTCTGAACACATCTGGAGGCCGTGTTCTTCTCGGCATAACATCGGCTTCTTTGCAGGTCATAGGACAGCAGGTTACAGATAACACCCGCAGAGAAATCGCTCGCGAGTTGACCAAGCTTGAGCCGGCAGTCTCGTTGATTAAAAAGGGTATTACCTACTGTTGTCTATACAGAACTCACTCACGACACCAGTTTTGCAGATCTAAGAAAAATGACTATCTTGACAAAAACACGATTGATGGAAACCAATAAATACTGTAAGGCACTGTTCGCCGCCACAAGTTCTGTCCTGCTGGTCATAACCGCTTTGACAATCACGCCAATTCGCGCGGACGCTCAGGTTTTTGACAAGCCTGTCGTATATGGTGTCGATGACATTATCACTGACGACGAGTACCCTGCGGCGGTTCATAATTTTATGTTCAAGTACCATAATGCCATTAGATCTTCCAAGTACAAGCTGAAAAGATTGAGTCGGATTACGGAATCTTATGCAGAGGCCTGCACTCGCGAACCGTCATGGAAACTGTATTGTTCCGCATACTACGGCCGCTGCCTGACGGCTGGGTACAACCCTGATCACCTCAAGGCGCGCGGTGCAAAAATACTCGAAGACGCATTAAGCGATCCATCTGAGTCACAGCTTACAGTTCCTGACCGTCTCACATTCATCACTGACCTTGCTAATGCCTACTTGTACGGTGATGGTGTGGAAAATAATGACGCAAAAGCTTTCGACCTGTACCGCCAGGCCCAGAATATCAGCCCTATATTCAATGGCATAATAGCGACCTGCTATCTTGTAGGTATTGGAACTCCGGTTGATGTGGACAAAGCTTGTTACTACTATGCATTGAATTATGATGACCCTGAACTGAATATCATACGATGCAAGGAAAGAAACTATGAAAGGATATATGCAGTATCCTACAACAGGACAAACGATGTATCAGCAGATATTCAGACAGGTTATTATGAAGCCTTACGTTCAATTTTCAAGCATGATTATGACAAGGCTAAAGAACTGCTGGACAAGAACTGCATTCTCGGTCATACTCCATCAATGTATGCGTTGGCCGGTGTGTATGAGGAGACTGGTGATGACAAATCTGCAACAGAACTTTACCGTCAGGCGATGTCCGCCGGATACCTGCCGGGGGAATTTGTTTACGACATGAAACAGATGTACCAAGGCGTGAACAATCTCTCGATTTTTGAAAGCCGCGGGGAATCAAAAGCATTTCCTGCCTTTGAAGAGCTTGCGGACAAAGGCTATCTCCCGGCAGCGGAGATGTGCTCATTGTATGATTCCGGGACATTCTCCAAGAAATCAAATGTAGGCGCCGCAATCGTCAACGGCCTGGCTAAAGGCATAGCAGCGACCATGATTGCCGCCAATGAAATTATGGATTCCGGGCTGTTGGACACAGGCAGCGGCATCCAGAATGAGCAATGTGTGGCTGCCATAGGCGGTTCGGGACAAAACAACCATCCGAACTACAGCACATCCGGGAATTCCACTCTAAAAAACGGGATGACACGGGAATATGAGTATGTTAAGACTGTATCAGGCATCTACGAGCCGGAGCAAACCGCGGCAAAGCTTCATATTTACCGCAGCCGCGACAACGGTGACTTCCGAGCCTCTACCGTGTACAACACAAAAGGACTGGACAGAGCCGCGACTTATAGAATCAACAGCGGTTGGAAGGTTTTCTATGAGGAACGATATTCCAACTATATCTCCTACTACGGACTCTGCACTTATTTCAATTATTAGTCACCTGATAAGCCCGCCATGCGGATCACATGCTTTAGCAATGCCCGACACACAAATCGAGCAGGAGGAAAACGAAGTGGTTTTCTTCCTACTTTCGTTTTCCGACCTCTCACACCACCGTACGTGCGGTTCCGCATACGGCGGTTCCTTATCTTACGTGCAATTTGACATAGTAGTCCATCAAACAAGGATAGCCGGCGACACCTTCGTGAGACTGGCGACGGATTCCCCCTGACCTCAACGGCCCACCTCCCTACCAGAAGGATGCTTCAAGGCGGCTTTCGGCGGCATGCGGAAGGTTAAGTTTTTTACGGAACGCTTTCAGTCCAAAGCTGGCCAGAAGCCTCTGGAAGGCACTTTGACGTGAAAAACTTGTGACTTTGGCTTCAAGTTTTTCAGCCCGACACGGTCTCTGCGGGCATAGGAAGGTTATGTGGCTGAAGGTGTTTTGCAAAATGGTGTTTTGCAAAATGGTGTTTTGTAAAATACTGACAGGGAGCGGGTAAAAAATATTACCTGGTAGTACGCACAAAAAAAGAGGACGACTGTGAGTTGCAGTCGTCCTCTCTGGAATCTTGCTATGTCTGATTACTCTGCCGGGTGGATGGCACCCATAGGGCAGGCATCAGCGCAAGTGCCGCAGTCGATGCAGGCGTTTGGATCGATGGTGTAAACGTCACCCTCGTGGATAGCGCCCTGAGGGCACTCGCCTGCGCAAGTTCCGCAAGCTACGCAATCAGTTTCTGAAATCTTGTAAGCCATAATTCACTAAAATAAAATTGTTTTCCTTTTGTCTGCCTCCGGATTGCCGGAAACATTATGCAAATATAAATCTTAAAAATCATAATATCAAACCCCATACCACAAAAACGATGAGGGCAATCCCGACTTTTATCGCTTTTGCCTTGAAGAAGGAGGATTTGCTGTCGGCAAGAAGAGGGAGGGATGCGTGGCCATCCTGCACGATGGAATTGGCCAGCAGGACGGGGAACGGGATGACACCGCTGGCGAAGAGGGTCACAAACACAAGATGCGGCCCTGACTCGGGGATCAGGCCGACCACTATCGCAAGCAGAATCATCAGAGCGGTGTTGTCGCTGACCCAAGCGGAGATGTCGATGAAATTGAACAGGAATCCGATGACCAGAAGCACTCCGAAAGTCCAAAGGAATATGCTCGGAAGATGCTTGCGGACAATATGTTCCCAAAGATGTTCCTCAACAAAATGGTCGGAGGCGAATAGCAGCGCCCCCAGCACGACAAGGCTTAGCGCACCGAAGATCCAGAAAGTCCACTCCTCATTGAAGACATCAAGTCCCTCTGTCTCACCGCCTTCCTCCAAAAATCCAAGCAAAAGGGCGGCTATGAATATCACGACTCCTGCAAACAGGAATATTCTTGTCCTTCCGAAATGCCTTCCTTCCTTGTGATGATGCCCGTCCTGATGCTCGCATCCGTCTCCGTGAAGTTCAAAGGAATCCTCAAGTCTGGTTGGCAGCGGTTTGTCTCCGGGCGAGAATCGGTCAATTAACAGTCCCGTCACGACGGCCAGCACAAAAAGGATAAGGAACAGCAGAGCGGCCTTGCCTGGGAACAAAGCCAGCATCATAAACGACTCATCCCCGGCCGTGGCGATCATCATGGCGACCAACGCGCCGAAACTCAGCATCCTGTGCGTGTAGAGCGACACTGCTGCGAAGCCACCGACACATCCTGGAACCGAGCCAAGTAAGGCAGACACAAGCACTTGGGCAAAGCCTGATTTCTTCAGGGATCTGAATATCCTGCCGTCCGACTCCACATTGAAAGACTCGATGATCATCATCATGACGACCACGAGGCCGGAGATGAGAACCGCTCCACGGAATGCTTCAAAAAGTACTGAAGTGATACTGAACATATTCAGGAATTACTTTGACACCCAGCCGGTGAGATAAAGGTTGATGATAGGACGGAGAGGTGAGTTCGTGGTCAAGGTCAAGACTATCAGGCACTCCCCTGCCGGGAATCCCTTCGTGTCGAAAGTCACCTTCAGGTCACCTTTGCCACCTGCGGGAACATCCGCGAAAGCCTGCGCCTTCACGTGCGAACTTTCGGAATCCACCTTATATATTCGAAAAGGAGACTTGCCTTTGTTGGTGAACGTGAACTTGCAGTCCACATTCGTTCCGGCTTTGACCTTGCCGAAGGAGAATGTGCTCTCGTCAGACATCGGATTAGGGCCGTCATTACGTTCCTTGTCCGTGAGCGATGAAAAATTCTCTTTCGTGTACGTGAATATTCCTATGCGGCTCTTGCCGGCTCCGAGTTCAGGATTAGGGTCAGCTACGATGGCCTCGGCTCCGGCCGCCACTGGCTCTTTCTCCGCCGACTTCGAGACAACCGCCTTGTACTGGCGGCCGTCCACCAGCGGAGTCGCATAGTAATAGTTCTTCCCCCAATGGTTTCTGTCAGCCGTGACCGTGTAGTTCAGTTTGGCCGTGGACTGTGCCGGAACAGGATTCGGTGTCACCTTTACCGATAGTCCTTCACTGACATCGGAAAAACTGACTGTCAACGGTTTGCTTCCAAGATTAGCCACCAGAGCCGTCCCGCTTTTCTGCTGTTCCTGAGACAGGTTGCCGCCCTTGATGTCAACCTTCTTGAAGGCCAGATTGCCGAAACGGATCGGATAAAGTTCTCCCAAAGATAATTGCTTGTCGTGGGTGACGCCTCTGAGCCTCAGGACAACAGGCTGCTTCAAGCCCGAGAAATATGCCGTCAGGGACTTGTCGAACGGGTAGCCTCCCCTCTCGTCATTCTTGAAGGTAGCCTTGATGGTTCCAGTCTCACCCGGAGCGATCGGCTTCCTGGTCCATTCCACATTCGTGCAGCCGCAGGAGGACACAACATTGTAGATCAGCAACGCTTTGTCACCCACATTCTTGACCGTGAACGTGGCGGTCACCGGGCCGTCAGAGACCAGAATGTCCCCGAAATCGTGCACGGTCTTGTCCAACTGGACTACTCCGCCGAATGTGTTGTCCTTGCCAGAGCCCTGGGCGGCGATGACACCGCTGGCGGACACAAGCAAAAGCAGCGCGGCGGCGATATTCTTGAATATATTCATAAACAGCGCTTTTTAGTGAGGTGTCAATAATAACCTGCATCATTTCAGAATAATAAGTTAATATTCAAAGGATTCCTTGTCATCCGTTTTATCAATTGACGCAACTTATCTTTTCAATATCACTTAATATTCAAGGAATGCAAATTCCTTTCCACCGGCAAATTTAGCAATCCTTAAAAAATAACTTGATAATCTTTGATTGTTTTTTTCTGTCTAAGAAGCTGTTTTGAATTGTTTGTTTGAAGGTTTGAGAGTGAAAAACTTCAGTTTCGACCGCTTCTTCCAAGGAAGATAGCGGTGCTATCTGACTGAAGAAGCGGGAAGAAAATGAAGATTTTTCACCTCAAAGAACATTTCAAACAATTCAAAACAGCTTCTAAATTCCTTTTCTCATCAGTCCCGTGTCACCGGCACACTCTTTCTTCAAAAAGCGAATCTATCCTCGAAAATACCGCTAATTCTTTACCTATGAGTCCACTTGAAAAAGTACCATTCGTCACTTTTTACCCCCGTTGGAAGTACCTGTATGACACATATTTTTTCAAAGAAAGACTTTTCAAGTGGACTCACCTATTAATTTCCGGAACTATATCGAGTTGACGAATTATCCTCTTATTTCTCTTATTTCTCTCATTTCTCTCATTTCTTTCATGTTCAGATAATTAGCAACAAGTTACGATTCTTTTTGCCAATTTCATGACCATTACTGATGTAGATGGCGTATTATTTATATACAGAAGTCTTTGACATGTTGCTATCTAAAATGCGAAATTTGTCGTAATTTCCTTAGTATTAGCATAATAATTAGATATTTAGACCCCATATAGTTTCCTTTGCAATTGGCAGGAACGGTCATGGCTGTCTGATGGCCCTGCAGCCTGTAAGTCCGTTCCTCATGGCAGTTTTTTGCATTGTGCAGGGAACGGCGAACCGCATTGCAGGTATCTGCAAGGCCGATGACCGTTACCGCCGATTGCAGCGTCAGAAATAACCTATCAATGAATTTCATGGCACTCAACTACTTGAACATTACCGACAAAGTCATATGTCCTATGATCAAGACTTTGCGCATCTTATTGATTATCAGGCAATTTTCTGCCATCGCCTGATAATCAGGCGGGTAAGAAGCATATCATAACAAGTCATATTGGGTTAATAGACTATAGACAAAACTTTAATGCTTTGACTATATGAGACATGACAGTAATGGTCGCCAGGTCGGCAAAATCGACCGGCCAGCAGTGGTTGTTCCGGCTCCCGGTGTGCCAAAACCTTCACACTTAGAATCGCAAAGCGGTGTTTATCAGCGGAATGAATTTCCAGGTGCGCGCCGATTTTCACATCTGGGAGGGAGCGGTGCCAACAGACCGGCCAGCAGTGGTTGTTCCGGCTCCCGGTGTGCCAAAACCTTCACACTTAGAATCGCAAAGCGGTGTTTATCAGCGGAATGAATTTCCAGGTGCGCGCCGATTTTCACATCTGGGAGGGAAGCCACCTCTTTTCAATGATGGCTTCGCAGTCAGAGCATTACATAAATGTGGCTGTTCAGCGGCTTATGACATAAGTTGTGGTCAACTCGTATATAATCACCTATATTTGAGTCCACTTGAAAAAGTCGTTTTTGAAAAAAAACTTGTGTCCCGCAGATACTTCTGTAAGGGGTAAAAGTGGCAAATGGCACTTTTTCAAGTGTGCTCATATTTTAACGAACTATTGCCACATAAAAAATACTTTTTTCTAGTCTCGCTCAACCAATTCTGTGGAATAGATTTGCCATTCCAGATCTTCTGCCGTGAAAATATTTATTTTTTAATGCGTGCCAAATTTTGTAATTTTGTACGATTATGCGATTAAGATAAATGGCGAACATAGAACAGAACTACGACTACACTGACGACAACATACGGACCCTGGAAGGTGTCGAACACATCCGACGGCGTCCGGGAATGTACATCGGAAGACTTGGCAACGGCTCCAATCCGGGAGACGGCATCTATGTGCTGCTCAAGGAGATCGTGGATAACTGCATCGACGAGTTCTCCGCAGGATTCGGCAAGCAGGTCATCATTAAGATTGAGGACAGGCAGGTCTCCGTCAGGGACTTTGGACGAGGCATCCCTCTCAACTCCGTCATCAAGGCAACAAGCCAGCTGAACACCGGAGGCAAGTTCGACGACAAGGCTTTCAAGAAGTCCGTCGGCCTGAACGGCGTCGGCACGAAGGCCGTGAACGCCCTGTCCGAGAAGTTCTACGTCGAGTCCTTCAGGGACGGCGAAAGCTCCTGGGCGCGGTATGAGCGCGGAGAGCTGGTGGGCAGCGACAGAAAAGAGAAAGTCAGCGAGAAGAACGGAACCCTCGTGGTCTTCACACCGGACAGCACGATGTTCGGGAACTTCGAGTTCAACATGGACTACGTGGAGACCATGGTCAAGAATTACTCCTACCTTAAGAAAGGGCTGACACTTGTCCTGAACGGTGTCTCCTACAAGTCCGAGAACGGTCTTCTCGACCTGATCAAAGACACCATCTCCGAGACACCGCTCTACGAGCCGATCCACCTGGTGGGAGAGGACGTGGAGGTCGTGCTGACGCACGGCAACTCCTACGGCGAGAACATCGCCTCGTTCGTCAACGGACAGAACACCCGTGACGGTGGCACCCACCTCGCGGCGTTCAGGGAGGCCATAGCGAAAACGCTCAAGGATTTCTTCAAGAAGAACTACGCTCCTGAGGACTGCCGCCAGGGCATCATCGGGGCGATCAGCATCCAGATCCAGGAGCCGAACTTCGAAGGCCAGACGAAGACCAAGCTCGGTTCCACCTACATGTGGGAGAAGGAGAAGACGGACGGGAACGGCAAGAAGATTCTCAATCCCGACGGCTCCATCGAGATCGACCGCGGGCCGACCATCCGCTCGTACGTCAATGACTTCATCGCCAAAAATCTGGACAACTACCTGAGAATCAACAAGGACATTGTTCCGATCATCGAGAATAAGATCAAGGAGTCCCAGGCGGAGCGCGAGGAAATCGCCGGGATCCAGAAAAAGACCAGGGAAAGGAACAAGAAGGCGAATGTCTATAACCGCAAGCTGCGCGACTGCCGCTTCCACTTCTGTGACAAGCTGCCTAAAGGCAAGCAGGATCTCGCGGAGCAGACGAGCATATTCATCACGGAGGGTGACTCCGCGAGCGGAACCATCACAAAGGTGAGGAAAGCCGAATACCAGGCGGTGTTCAGCCTACGCGGCAAGCCGATCAACTGCTACAAGGAGAGCCGCAAGAAGGTGGCCGAGAACGAGGAGCTGAACCTGCTGGTCTCAGCCCTGGGAGTCGAGGACGACCTTGAGAACCTACGCTACAACAACATCATCGTGGCGACCGACGCCGATGATGACGGCATGCACATCAGGATGCTCGTGCTGACCTTCTTCATGAAATATTACCCGGATCTTATCCGCCGCGGACACGTGCATATTCTTCAAACCCCTCTTTTCAGGGTGGCTAACAAGAAGGTGAGGCGCTACTGCTACTCCCCCGAGGAGAAGGAGGCCGCCGTCAGGGAGCTGAAGACCGCCGTGCAGATCACGAGGTTCAAGGGTCTGGGAGAGATCTCGTCGGACGAGTTCGTGGATTTCATCGGAGAGAACATGAGGCTGGATCTCGTCAAGCTTTCCGACGAGGAGTCCATAGCGGACATCATGGAGTTCTACATGGGCGACAACACGATCGACCGCCAGAACTTCATCAGGGCGAACCTGCGTTCCGAGGAGGAGTTGGAGGACGTTAACATCTAATATTCAAAGACTATGTCACGTTGGGCGAAATTTTGCGGCTGGTTGCTGAAAAAGATGGGATGGACCACGGTCGGTGGTCCGGCTCCCGAAGACAAATGTGTCATCCTGGGGGTGCCGCACACATCGGTCTGGGACTTTGTCGTCTCCTACCTCTTCTACACACAGTTTGACAGGACAGCGCATGTCATGATAAAGAAAGAGTTTTTCTTCTGGCCGGTCGGGGTGTTCCTCCGCAAGGTCGGCTGCATTCCTGTGGACAGAAGGAGCGCAGCAGCCATGGTCAAGAGCCTCATAGAAGAGATGGAGAAAGTGGACACGTTCCACCTCGCCATCGCTCCGGAAGGCACCAGAAAGGCCGTGAAAAAATGGAAGACTGGCTACCACCTTATCGCAAGAGAGGTCGGATGCCCTGTCTATATGGGTTTTTTTGACTGGAAGACCAAGCGCGTCGGCATCGGCGAGAAGGTTGAGCTGACAGATGACGCGCGCGCTGACACCGACAGGATACAGGCGATCTACGAAACAATGCACTTCGAGGGCAAACACCCGGAGGGCTACATCACTCATTAAACAATCAATTATGCCATTTTTCAGCCAAAACAGGGAGAATTATGTCACGACCCTGGCCAAGCTATTTGAATATGCCACCGACAACTACGCCAAGCGGCCGCTCTCGCGGTTCGTCGAAGGTGGGCAGGAATATACCTACTACAGTTTCAAGCACAAGTGTCTGGAGCTTTCACACCGGTTCAACAGATTCGGGATCAGCGCGAGGGACAAGGTAGCCATCCTTTCCAACAACATGCCCAACTGGACGGTTGCGATGTTCTCGTGCGTGCCTTTCGGACGTGTGACCGTGCCAATCCTGCCGGACTCGTCGGAAAGCGAGGTCACAAACATCATCAACCACTCGGAATGCAAGGCCATCTTCGTGTCCAAGAGACTCCTTAAGAAACTCAGTCAGGAGGTGATCGACAAACTGACCCTCGTGATCGACATAGAGACGTTCGACTTCATCAAGAAGGATGACAAGGCTTTCACCTGCGAGGGTCACGGTGTTGATCCACAGGCCGACGATCTTGCGTCAATCATCTACACATCAGGCACTTCCGGAAAGGCCAAAGGCGTGATGCTCAGCCACCGCAATTTCTGCCAGAACATCATCGCGGCCTACCACGCCCAGAAGGCCGGGAAGCACGACCGCTGGCTCTCCATCCTGCCGATGTCGCACACCTACGAGATGGCGTTCAGCGTGCTTTACCCGCTGTACGTCGGAGGCTGCGTCTATTATATTCAAAAACCGCCCACACCGAGCATCCTGATGCAGACGATGAAGAAGGTCAAGCCGACCATCATGTGCTCCGTGCCGCTGATCATCGAGAAGGTCTACAAGAACAGCGTGGTCCCGACGGTGGAGAAGAGCCGCGTGCTTTCCTGGATGAAGGGACACACGCCGAGACTCCTCTACTGGCTCATCGGGAAGAAACTCTACGCATCCTTCGGCGGGAAACTGAAATTCTTCGGCATCGGAGGATCAAAGCTGGATCCGACCGTCGAGGACTTCCTCAACAAGGCCGGGTTCCCCTATGCGATCGGCTACGGCCTGACAGAGACCGCGCCGCTGATCACGAACGCCTGCGTGGGAAAGACGGTGGTGGGGTCGATCGGCGTGCCGGCCTACAACGTGGAGGTTAAGCTCCAGAACGTGAACCCGGAGACCGGCGAGGGCGAGATTGTCGCCAAGGGTGACAACGTGATGCTGGGCTACTACCGCGACCCGGAAAGGACACGCTCCGTGCTGACCGACGACGGCTGGTTCCGCACCAACGATCTTGCCTGCAAGGATTCCAAAGGACGCTACTACATCAAGGGAAGGCTCGGGAACATGATCGTGGGGCCTTCCGGCGAGAACATCTACCCGGAGGAGATCGAACAGGTGATCAACACGTTCAACGGTGTGAATGAGTCCCTTGTGGTCGAGAGGAACGGCAAGCTGGTGGCCCTCGTCAAGTTCGACGACAACGTCCTTGACTGGAACCAGGAGCGCGAGGACAAGTTCTTCGACAACCTCCAGTCAATGAAGGAGGCTGTTCTTGAATATGTCAACAAGCACGTCAGCAAGCAGTCCAAGATCGGCGAGGTAGAGGCGATGAAAGAGGAGTTCGACAAGACCGCCACGCACAAGATCCGCCGCTTCAAGTACAAGGAAGGGGTGCAGAAAACTGGCGAAGACGCTTCACAGGACTCTGAAAACAAACCAGAAGACAAGGCTTCTTCTCAGAAATAGCCTTTGAGAAAGGGCATCATCACATAGAAACCGGATCCTTACCAATTCCGCTCGCGGTAAGGATTCGGTTTGTCGATTACAGGGAGGCCGGAGTCATTCTCTACCTTGACGCAATCGTGTACGCTGATCTCGGCGTCCGGCTTCCACTTTGAGAAATCATTGCCTTTGATGGTCACATCGCCGCAGAACTGCACGTCAATAACCGGCTGCCCAGGGAACAGCGGCGCATAAGACTTTGAATCAATGAATATGTTGTCAGAGATGTCGAGCGTCCCGACGCTTCTGGCATAGATGATCTGGCTGTCAAAGGTTGACACCGTGTTGCCTGAGAAAACCACACGGTTATGATAGTGGAAATCATTGCCCCTGGTCTTTGTAGGAATTTCGGGATCGATCTGGAGGATGGCCTGCGGGCCGTTCGCGCCGATGGCCAGATCCGTGAACTTGTTGTTTCTAATCACGATGTTCTTTGTCCTTCCGGACTCGTACCAGAAGTTGGCGTCGCCGCTGACACAGATTCCGGACATCTGCGAGGCGAAATCACAGTCCTCCACAAGCACGTCGCCATAGGTCGAGAGCAGAAGGCTTCTGGCCCTGTTGTAGCGAACGGTGCAGTTCCGAATCGTGACATCCGCGCCTCTGGAGATGTTCTCAAGGGCTATGTTCGTCGGATCCGCGACTCCGCCAAGATCGAAATCGGTCTCTATGATGTAGGCCTTGAGGTCGGACTTGTCGATGCTCCTGATCCTGCCGGAGCCGACCGGACGAAGATTGGACTTGTCCACAAAGCTGATCACGTCACCCTCGTCGGCGAACTGGTCCCCCACCTGCTGGAAATGGCCGAAATGAGCCCGTAAAGTATTAGATGACAGCACAGAATCCACAAGCATGTAGATGCCGTGGATGTTCGCGGCATCGTCAAGCATACTCTCAAACAGGCTGTTCTCTATCGTAATCTTTCCGTTGCAGCTGACAAAGTGGGTCGCGTCAGCGGAAGTGGTCACCATCCTCGGAGAGCCTTCGTGAGCCGCAGTAGAGAAACCTTTCACCGAGATATTCTCTGAATATTCAGCTATCAGTCCCATCCCGCCGCTCCGGTAGATGTGGACATCCTCTATGTTTATATTCTTTGATGACAGCACTGCCATCGCCGGGAAACGTCTGTTAAGTCCTGTAGGCCCTTTGTCGTCCCAGACGCTTCCGACCGGAGGCACGTCCCGCGCGCTGAGGCGGGTGAATTCGATGATGCCTTCACCTATCTCCCGGGCTCCCATCTCGCCAGACCAATAGCCGTGGTCGTAAGCGCATGTGTCGAAGAACGGCCTGTGGGTCTTCGGGTCAAACAGAATGCTCTCCCCCATCGCATATTCCCAGTCATAGCCTCCGAAAAATAGTCTGTCGCCCTCAATCCTGTACTTTGTGTCAGGCAACACCTTGACCGTGAAACTTCTGGCCACTGGGTCGTTAGACAGAACCGTTCCCTCGAATGTCCAAGGGTAATCGTAATCGACAGACACGCCTTTGATTGTGACATTGGATGAGTTCTTGACCGCAAACGGCACCATACACCCGTGGAACAGGAAGTCAGCCCCATTTCCCTCAATCGTCACGTTCTTCATTCCCTTAATCAGGAAAGCAATCCGCTTGTCCCCGCTGTCGTTGTTGGACAATGTCAGAGACTCCTCCGCTCCCTGTTCCGGATAGAATGGGTAAAGACCCTTCCCGAAACGAATCTTTACATCACCCTTCGGATGTTCTTTCAGGATATCGACCACAACCGGAGTATAATCCTTGACGTTCGGGCCGAAAGCGACATCGACCGTTTTCACCGAGCACGAACTCATCACCTCCATCATGATGGCCGCAATCACGGAGATTCTATGCATAATATTCATTGCAGGTACCAATTTTATGTAAACTTACGAAAAACATTCGAGAGTACAACCATTCCTACCGAAGCAAAGTGGCAGATAAGGCTGCTTCTTGCCTCCCCAAGAATATTCTCGGGTGCGAACATGCCAGTTTTGCCCCCGGCATCCGAAAAATCTGACACCGCGGGGGCAATATCGCCGTTCTTGCACCCGATAATTCTAAAAATCTTACCTTGAAACAGAATCATTTTATTATATTTAGGGTAAATTTGCCATGCAAGAGTTTTTCGACAACATAAATTACAAGGTCATCGACGACCTTAGGGTCTCAATCAGTAAAGGAAGCCGGTTGAGCATAGCCGCGGCCACATTTTCCATTTATGCGTTTCAGGAATTGAAAGAGCGGCTTCTGAATATTGAAGAACTTAGGTTCATCTTCACAGAACCATCATTTCTGAAAGAAAAGGAAAAACGTGAACGCCGGCAATTCTATATACCGAGAATTGACAGAGAAAGGACTCTTTATGGTTCTCCTTTCGAGGTAAAGCTTCGCAACCGACTCACACAGAAAGCGATCGCCACAGAATGTGCGGAATGGATCAAAGAAAAAGTCACTTTCAAATCAAATGTCACTGACGACAAAATGAACGGTTACATAAACGTCAGTGGCAAAGAAGAGTGCGCCTATCTTCCAATAAATGGATTCACAACTACCGATCTTGGATGCGAGAAAGGAAACATTATCCTGAACTTTGTCACGAAACTGGATGTATCAAACTCAAAAGCACTTCTGAAGTCTTTTGATGAGATATGGAACGACAGCAAGAGGTTTTCAGATGTCACAGAACAAGTCGCCGAGAACATCTCAAACATCTACAAGGAGAATGCGCCTGAGTTTGTGTACTTCATCACACTCTACAACATTTTCCATGAATTCCTTGAGGACATCTCGAACGATGTTCTGCCTGATGAAGCCACTGGTTTCAAGAGCAGTCAGATATGGAATAAGCTCTATGATTTCCAGAAAGACGCCGCTCTGGCCATCATCAACAAACTTGAAATGTACAACGGATGTATTCTGGCTGACAGTGTGGGCCTCGGAAAGACATTCACGGCCCTGTCTGTCATCAAATATTATGAGGGCAGAAACAAGTCCGTACTCGTTCTCTGCCCTAAAAAACTGAATGACAACTGGATAACTTACAAAAGCAACTACATCAACAACCCGATAGCGAAGGACAGATTACGGTACGACATTCTATTTCATTCAGACCTTTCAAGAAATAAAGGTTACACCAACGGCCTGGATCTCTCACATATCAATTGGAGCAATTATGACCTTGTCGTCATTGACGAGTCTCACAACTTCCGCAACGGGGGAAAAATATATGGAGACGAGGACAACAAGAAAGAGAACCGTTACCTCCAATTGATGAATAAAGTCATTAAAGCAGGAGTCAAAACAAAGGTTCTTATGCTTTCTGCCACGCCTGTAAACAATAGGTTCAATGACCTTAAGAATCAACTCCAACTTGCTTATGAGGGAGAGGTTGAGAATATGGATAGAATCCTGAACACAGAAAGCTCTATTGAAGATATTTTCCGACAGGCCCAAAAAGCTTATAACGTATGGTCAAAATTGCCTCAGGAAGAGAGAATCACGGAACGGCTGTTGGGAATGCTCAGTTTTGATTTCTTTGAGGTGTTGGATTCTGTCACAATCGCTCGAAGCCGGAAACACATCGAAGCATATTATGATACGGCCGCTATAGGCAGATTCCCGACACGTCTGACACCGATTTCACGTCGCCCGTCACTGACGGACCTTCCTTGCGCCATCAACTACAATGAAATTTTCGGACAGCTGCAGAAACTGAATCTTTCCATATATACACCATCAGTTTTTATCCTGCCCAGCAAGGCTCACAAGTACAATCATAGCAAAGGTGATGGTGCCAAGTCCGGCCTTTCTCTTGAAGGGCGTGAAATGGGTATCAGGAGACTGATGAGCATCAACATGCTGAAGCGGCTGGAGAGTTCTGTGAACTCATTCAGGCTTACACTTGAAAGGGTACAGAATCTCATCCAAGACACTATTGAGCGAATTGACAATCACGAATCAGAGATCGATGTGCAGGAAGCCAATATCTATGATCTTGACATCGAAGATCAGGAAAATGAAGCATTTATCGGCACCAGAAAAAGCCGCATCGCTCTGGAGGATCTCGATTATATTTCGTGGAGGAAATACCTTAAGAATGACTTTGATGAGTTGGAGCTGACAAGGCTTATGCTTCTTGACATCACACCTGAGCACGACAGCAAGCTGCAACAATTGATATCAGATCTCAGAGGCAAGTTCGAGCACCCCATCAATAACGACAACCGAAAAGTTATCATATTCACCGCTTTTTCCGACACAGCGCTTTATCTTTACAACAATTTGGCCGGAAGGATCAAAGACCGATACGGATTGAACGTAGCTATCGTCACTGGAGACATCGATGCGAGAAGCACATTGAAAACCAATGAGAAGATGGACTTCAACAAGGTTCTGACTCTCTTCTCACCCATGTCGAAAGAGAAAGCCGTCATCTATCCTGAAATCAACGAAGGAATAGATGTCCTTATCGCTACGGATTGCATAAGCGAGGGGCAGAATCTTCAGGACTGTGACTACCTGATCAACTACGACATCCATTGGAACCCGGTACGCATAATCCAGCGCTTCGGCCGTATTGACCGAATAGGTTCCCAAAATGAGGTGATTCAACTGGTAAATTACTGGCCTGACATGACTCTTGATGAATATATCGATCTCAAGGGGCGCGTAGAGGCAAGAATGAAAGTTTCCGTCATGACATCGACAGGAGATGACAACCCTATCTCTCCGGAAGAGAAAGGCGACCTTGAATACAGGAAAGCACAACTGAAAAAACTTCAGGAAGAAGTGGTTGACATCGAGGACATGAGCGATGGTGTCTCCATCATGGACCTTGGTCTCAATGAGTTCCGGCTTGATTTGCTTGAATATATGCATACCCACAAAAATGTTGAGCTCACTCCTTTCGGTCTTCATGCTGTGGTCTCATCAAACAAGTATGCGGAACCAGGAGTGATATTCGTGCTGAAAAATAGGAATAACGGCGTCAACATAGACAAGAAGAACCGCCTGCATCCATTCTATATGGTTTATTTGAGATATGACGGTTCAGTAGTCGTGAACTACCTTTCTCCAAAAGATCTTCTCGACAGATTCCGCAGCCTGTGCAAAGGAAAGAGCAAGCCGGAGACCGAACCATGCAAAGAGTTCAACAAAGAGACCAGAAATGGCTTCAAGATGGAACGGTACTCAAAACTGCTCGGTGATGCTGTTAGCAGCATAATCAACGTCAAGGAAGAAAGCGACATCGACAGTTTCCTAAGTGGCATACAGTCAGAACTTTTCACCAAAGAGATCACAGGAATCGATAATTTTGAACTGATTTGTTTTTTGGTTGTAAGATAAGGAGGATAAATATGTTAGGATTACCAGCATCAACAGAGGTATGCAAGCAGTTGCCGAAAAAGTCAATCTACACCAAGTTTGACTTGAAGCAGACGCAACGTGACCACTTCGACGAGGATGTGGCAAGGTTGAATATTGTCAATGTGATTTCTTCCACAACAATTCCGGCTCTTGCCAAGGGTGAAGGAGTTGAATGTATCTATGTCATCGAAGTTCTCTTGAAAAATAGAATTTTCGACCTTAAGAACATCCAGTTGCTGACAAAGCTCATACCTCAGAAGATGGTTCTTGCTCTACATTTTGGTAATGAGATCAAACTTGCCGTGGAACACACAAAACTCTTTTTCAGCAACTGGCAAAACGTAAATGAGTACAAAATATCTCTCCATGGGCTAAGTCTTGACACTGTCTGGGATAATATTGTCATCGCCATCGGTGACATTAACGTTGAAGGCGGTAAGACTCTTAAGCAACAAATCCAAACCGATGATGCGAAATCTTCCCTCCTAAAGCAAATCCAGCGGCTCGAAAACAAAGCACGTAATGAAAAACAGCCCAGAAAAAAGCTGGAATTGTTCGAAAATATACAAAAGTTAAAAAAGCAAATATCATTAAACTAATGGATAGAATTAAATTATCAAAAGAAGAGAAACTACTTTTGAAGAGGTTAAGCGCCAGAAAATATCCAGACCAAGTTCTCGAAGAAGATCTTAAGGTATTCATGATACTAGAAAATGAATCACTTGTGCATGGAACAAAAGGTAAAGATGGAATATTAGCCCCAAGACTAACAGCAATGGGAGAAGCATATATTGCGTCAAATCCCAAACTAAAAAATCCAAGCATCTGGGAAGACACGAAATATATCATCAATACTACTATTTCTATAATTGCTCTGATAATTTCCTTAATAGCACTAATAAAGTAAATATCACATGGAAAAATTGAATATGCATACACAGGACATTACAGATGTCAATATTGAGACGATTGGAAGGCTGTTCCCGAACTGCCTGACGGAGAGGGTTGTGGGGAAGGATAAGAACGGGAAGGGCATTATCGGGAAAGGGATTGACTTCGATAAATTGAGGCAAGAACTGTCAAAGGACATTGTCGAGGGGACCCAGGAGAGGTATCAGTTCACATGGCCGGGGAAGCGTGAGGCTATGCGGATCGCCAACACTCCGAGCAATATGACTCTCCGGCCGGACAGAGAGAGCAGCGTGGACTTCGACAACACCGGGAATCTCTACATTGAGGGTGACAACCTTGAGGTGCTCAAACTTCTTCGGGAGGACTATCTTGGAAAGGTCAAGATGATCTACATCGATCCGCCGTACAACACTGGCAACGACTTTGTCTATGAGGATGACTTCAGCCAGACCGCCGGCGAGTTCAGAGACAAGAGCGGGATGTTCGATGAGGACGGGAATATGATCCTGCAGAACTACGAGGTCAACTCCGAGAGCAATGGCCGGTTCCACACGGATTGGCTGAACATGATCTATCCGAGGCTGAAGGTCGCTAAGGATTTGCTGACTGAGGACGGAGTCATATTCATTTCAATTGATGACAATGAGGTGGAGAACCTCAGGAAGGTTTGTGATGAGGTGTTCGGGGAAAGGAATAAAATTGCGCAATTGGTAATAGAAAACAATCCGCGCGGGCGGCAATCCGATACATTCTTTGCCACATCTCATGAATATTTGCTTTGCTATGCAAAAAATAGTGATTTGGCAATTATAAGAGGGGTGCCTTTGTCTGAAGACCAAAAGGCTGAGTATAAATTTTCTGATAAGTATGGCAAATACAGATTATTGGGATTACGTCAACGTGGTGTTGCATCTTTGAGAGAAGATCGCCCTGAGATGTTTTTCCCTATATATGTTAATCCGGCAGATCAATCCATTTCGCTGACCGAAATTCAAGGTTGGCACAGAGTTGTACCAAAGAAATCGGATGGTCGAGAGGGGCGCTGGATGTGGGGAAAGCAGAAATGCAAAACCGAATATACAAGACTAGTAGCGAAACTCATCTCATCCCGCGACGAATACGACATATACGTAAAAGACTATCTCAACACAAATGGAGAGCAACGCACGCGAAAATATAAAACTGTGTGGAATGACAAAACTTTAAATAACCAAATCGGGACTCAGGAAGTTAAAGCTATATTAGGAGGCGACTATATGTCATTCCCAAAATCTACTGAATATATAAAATCCATCATACAAATTGGAACTTCCTACGACTCCCTCATTCTTGATTTCTTCTCCGGTTCCGCCACAACCGCCCACGCCGTAATGCAACTAAATGCGGAAGATGGAGGGAACCGCAAATACATTATGGTACAGTTGCCGGAATTGACAGACGAGAAAAGCGAAGCATACAAATCTGGTTACAAGAACATCTGCGAAATCGGCAAGGAGCGCATCCGTAGGGCCGGCAAGAAGATTCAGGAGGAACAGGCCGCGAAGAAATCCGACAATGGATTGTTCGACAAGGAATCTGAACCGACACGGCTCGATGTGGGTTTCCGTGTCCTGAAACTCGACACGTCAAATATGCAGGATGTCTATTACACTCCGGAGGATTCTTCCGCAGCCACCCTCTTCGATGACAACGTGAAGCCCGACCGCACTCCGGAAGACCTCCTTTTCCAGGTGATGCTTGAGTGCAACCTTCCTCTCTCGGCTAAAATCGAAAGAAAGACAATCGCCGGCAAGGATGTGTTCAGTGTGAACGATGATTACCTGATCGCTTGCTTCGACGATGACGTGACCGAAATCGTGATCACCGAAGTCGCCAGGCGCAAGCCATACTACTTCATCATGCGCGACAGTTCCCTCTCCTCCGACCAGGTTGCCGACAACTTCGAGCAGATTTTCAACGCCTACAGCAAAGATACCATCAGAAGAATTTTGTAATTTCACGGATTATGAAAACGATCGAAGATTACAAAACTCTTCCGGAAGGTCAGACTTTTGACAGGAAAAGCGCACGGATAGAGCCGAAGGCATTGGCAATAATTATGGTTGCAATGGCCAATGCTGATGGTGGCACTATCGCTATAGGTATTGAAGATGACGGAAGTGTGTCTGGTATTGATGAATATTACAATCATATTAACGACTTGCTGCGCGTACCGTTTGATTATTGCATTCCTTCCATAAATGTGCACCCGCAAAGAATCGCATGCATAGATAAGTATGGGAAAGAGAATCATATTCTGATACTCGATGTCGAGCAAAGTTCCGCGATGCACTCTACAACAGCCGACGATTCATTCTATAGGGTTGGTGACAAATCAAAAAAACTGTCTTTTGATGACAGGATGCAGATAATGTTGGCCAAGGGAGTCCAGTATTTTGAAGACTATCCTGTCTCACGTGCGACTATCGAAGACCTTGACTTAGATTTTGTTTCAAGTTATTGTAAAAGAATTGGCTATAAGAAAGGCGCATTGACATTTTTGCGCTCAAACGGAGATTACATTATCGTAAAAGATGGAAAAGAACAAATAAGCGGCGCAGCCATTCTCCTCTTCGGCAAGGAGCCACAACGTTTCTTTCAACGTGCCCACATACGATTTATCAGATACGATGGCAACGAAGAGAAAGTAGGTCGGGAAATGAACGTTGTCAAGGATGTTACATTCAAAGGAAAAATTCTTGAAATGACTAAAGCGGCCATAGCTTACGTAAAGACGCAAATAAAAGAGCGTACTTATCTTGACTCAACCGCTCTGTTCGTGACAAAACCCGAATATCCAGAATTCTGTTGGACTGAGTTAATCGTGAATGCGGTGGCGCACAGGGATTATTCTATCCTCGGAACGGACATACAAATAAAATTGTTTGACGACCATTTCACAGTGGAAAGCCCGGGGATTCTTCCAGGAAGGGTTCGCCTGCATAATATGCGGACAACCCATTTCTCACGTAATCCTAAGATCGCCTCGTTTATGAAAGAATATGAATTCATTCGTGAATTTGGAGAGGGTGTTGACAGAATGTATAGGGAATTGGAAGAAGGTGGATGGCCAAGTCCTGTTTTCAGGCAGGACGATTTTATGTTCAGAGCTAATTTGATAGCTAATCCACTTATGTCAAATGATCCAAATGATCCAAATGATCCAAATGTGATCCAAATTGATTTGAATAGTCAAATACTATTTCTCATAAAGTCAAACCCATCAATTTCCCGAAAGGAATTATCTGATAGACTTAATATTAGCGACCGTAAAACTCGAGAGGCACTCAAATGTTTGCAAGAATCCGGAATACTGAAACGTCAAGGGACAACACGTGGTATTTGGATCATATTGAAAAAATAGATTGACAATGAAATTCAACTTCAAGATACAACAGTACCAGACTGACGCTGTCGAGAGCACGGTGGCTGTCTTTGCTGGACAGCCGTGTCAGGAGGGATTCCTGTACCGCAGGGATTTGGGGAATAAGGATGTCGGGGCTATCACTTATGAAGATGACTACGCCGGCTTCAGAAACGCAGACATCGAACTCACTGACCAGGATATATTTGCTGGCATCCGGAATATTCAGGAATCCAATGATATTCCTATGTCAAAGGCTCTTTCGCACAACCTCGGAAGAGTCGGGCTTGACATCGAGATGGAGACCGGGACTGGCAAGACTTACGTTTACATCAAGACGATGTTTGAGCTGAACAAGCGTTACGGCTGGAGCAAGTTCATTGTCGTGGTGCCGAGCATCGCCATCAGAGAGGGCGTGGCCAAAAGTTTCAGGATGCTGGAGGATCACTTCATGGAATATTATGGTAAAAAGGCGAGATACTTCATCTACAACAGCGCAAACCTTCAGCAGCTCGACTCCTTTTCAAGCGATGCCGGCATCAATGTGATGATCATCAACACCCAGGCTTTCGCTTCGTCACTGAAGGAGGGCGCCAAGAACAAGGAAAGCCGCATCATATATTCGGAAATGGATGATTTCGGCAGCAGGAAGCCGATTGATGTGATAGCGGCGAACAGGCCGATCATCATTATGGACGAGCCTCAGAAAATGGAAGGCACAGCCACACAGGCGGCATTGAGAAGATTCAAGCCGTTGTTTGTCCTGTATTATTCCGCAACCCATAAGACCAGCCATAACTGCATCTACGCCCTTGACGCGCTCGATGCCTTCAAACAGAAACTTGTCAAGAAAATCCAGGTGAAAGGCTTCGAGGTGAAGAATCTGAAAGGGACAAGTTCCTACCTGTACCTTGACAGCATTATCCTGTCGAAGAACAAGCCGCCGGTGGCGAAGATTGAACTGGAGGTCAAAGGAGCGGCCGGAATAAGGAAGGAATCCCGAAAGTTTGATCTCCACGACAGCCTACATGCGGTGTCAGGGCTTCGCGAATACGAAGGGTTCACCATTTCCGATATCAACGCCTACAATGATTCAGTCTCTTTCTCCAATGGTGTCACTCTCCACAAAGGTGAAGTCTATGGTGACAGCAGCCAGGAGACTATGCAAAGAGTACAGATCCGCGAGACTATAGCCTCACACTTTGAGAAGGAAAAGGAACTGTTCAGCAAAGGAATCAAGACTCTGTCACTCTTCTTCCTTGACGAAGTGGCGAATTACAAAAGCTACAATGAGGCCGGTGAGGAAGTCAAAGGGAAATTCTGGAATATCTTTGAGGAGGAATATACTAACTATCTGAATGAGAACATTTCACTCTTCGATGATTCTTATCAACAGTATCTTAGGCGTTTTGATGTCTCACAGGTGCACAGAGGTTATTTTTCCATTGACAAGAAGACCGGGCACAGCATTGACAGTGAGACAAAGAGAGGCAGTGATATGTCCGATGACATCTCAGCATACGATCTGATCCTTAAGAACAAGGAGCGGCTGTTGAGTTTTGAGGAACCTTGCCGATTCATATTCTCACATTCGGCACTCCGCGAAGGTTGGGACAATCCGAATGTGTTCCAGATATGTACCCTTCGTCACGCAAACTCAGCCATAGCCAAGAGACAGGAGGTAGGTCGTGGCCTGCGTATCTGCGTGGACCAGCAGGGAAACCGAATGGATTATCAAGAACTCGGAGAAGATGTCCAAGAGGTTAACAAGCTGACAGTCATCACCAATGAGAGTTACACGGATTTCGTGGATGGACTTCAAAAAGAGACAAAGGAAGCTCTTCGGGAGAGGCCTACCAAAGCTGACATCAAATTCTTTGAAGGGAAAGTTGTCACTCGTGCTGACGGAGGCCGGCAGACTCTTAATGTCCAGGATGCTATGATGATTGTCGGTTATCTGCTTGGATGCGGATACGTGGATGAGAACAACAACATCACACAGAGATACAAAGAGGACCTGAAAGACAAGACATTGAAACCGATGTTCCCTGGTCTTCAGCCAGTGGAAGCGGAAGTCCACAAACTTATTCAATCAATCTATGATGAGAGAGTTGAACTTGTGAATATGGTTGAGAATGGCTACAGCACAAAGACTTCGGACAATGCCCTCAACGCCAATTTCGGCAAGAAAGAGTTTCAGGAACTTTGGAAACTGATTAACCATAAGTATGTCTATACCGTTCATTATGACAGTAAAGAACTGATTGATCACGCCGTTTGTTCAATCAACTCCAATCTGTTCATCTCAGAGCTAAAGTATGTGATGACCATTGGTGACCAAAATGATGTGGACAGTTTTGGTGGAGAACAGACCACGACAAAAAGCATAACGACTGTCAGCACATCGACCGTTCCATATGATCTTGTCGGTGAAATCTCAAAGAGAAGCACATTGACCAGAAGGACAGCAGCTTCGATTCTACGTAGTATCAGTCCCCAGAAACTGGCGATGTTCCGCGGCAATCCGGAGGAGTTCATTACCAAGGTCAGCCGGCTGATCAAAGAAGAAAAAGCGACAATCATTGTGGAGCATATCAGGTACGACAAACTTGAGGAGACCTATGACAGCGACATATTCACAAAAGAGAAACGCAGTCAGGACATAGGCAAAGCGTACCGGGCTACAAAGAGCATCCAAGACTATGTATTCACCGACGGCATCGCTGACGACAACAACGAGAAAAAGTTCGCAAGGTCTCTTGACCAGGCTACAGAGGTTTGCGTCTATGCGAAACTGCCACGTGGCTTCCAGATTCCGACTCCGGTAGGAAATTACTCACCCGATTGGGCGATAGCGTTCAACGAGGGAACAGTGAAGCACGTTTTCTTCATCGCAGAGACCAAAGGGGATATGAGCACTATGGAACTCAGGCCGATTGAGACGGCAAAGATAAACTGCGCCAGAGCTCTTTTCAATAACTTGAGTGGTGCCGATGTCCGTTACGACTGTGTTAAGAGCTACGATGACCTTCTCACAGTGATGCAGAAATAGTGGTTGAATACCGCCCTATACGCTGAGCGATGAAATGACCAGCTACAGCGAGGACAAGGCCGAGAATGGCGAAGAGCATCATTTCCCACCAGGGCCAGACGAGGGATAATGAATATGCCGCGTACGCGATGAGAGGGACGGAGATAATGCTGGTCACAAGTCCGGGAACATAGCCTTTGAGGGTTACAGCACGCACGAGGTTTATCATGGCGCACACTGAATATGCCATAAAGACTGTCGTCCAGACGAGTTCGGCCCATAAACCGCCGGCGAACAATGCGGCGGTCGAAAGGAGAACCGCAAGGAAACAGGCTCCGGCGGCTATGAGGAATGACTTCATATTCATTCCGGAAAGCCGGAAGAGGACATTCAATAAATTCGGGTGTTCATTCATCAAGGACACCCAATGCCGCCCTGCCCATCGCTTGGCGGTGAACAGCACCTCAAGGGTATGGCAAAGGGAAACAGCAAGGATCGGGAGAACTATATACAGTACAGAAAGTGCGCTCATATTCGTTGTTTGTTACATTTCAGCAATATAGAGGCTCAACCTGATTTCTATGGCTGAGTCCATAGGCGTGATTCACTTCAAGCCGGTTTGTCATTGGAACAGCAGCGGGACGAACCGGCTGAGGTAGATGCGCCAGTTGCGCCAGATGTGGCCGCCGTCGGACTCTACGTAGGAATATTCATAACCAGCGTCATCAAGTTTCTTGCGGAAGTCGGAGTTGGCCTGGTAGAGAAAGTCATCCTTTCCGATGCCGATCCAGAAAAGTGATGGCTTGGTGGCGAAAAGTCTCGCCAGCTTGCCGTCAAAGTCCTCATAGACAGGAGATTTCTTTTCCGGGAATATGGCGGCGGAGAACAGGCCTATGTACGAGAATGTGCCGGGATATTCCTTTGAGATGTGGAGGGAATGGAACCCGCCCATTGACAGTCCGGCTATCGCGCGTCCCTCCTTTTTGCGGATTGTACGATAGTGGGAGTCAACATATTCAATGATTTCAGGGAAGGAGGTTTCGTAGGTGCCGTCCATTGTCTTCGGAAGGTTGAACTGTGGCTGGACGAGGCCGTTGGAAGTCTCGCCCGGGGCGGCCTCCTGCGAGGCGTTGCCGTTCGGCATCACCACGATCATCGGCTTCGCCTTGCCTTGCGCGATGAGGTTGTCAAGGATTTGGGAGGCGCGGCCGAGTTCCATCCACGCCTGTTCGTCCCCGCCCATTCCGTGCAAAAGGTAAAGCACAGGGTATCTGGCCTTTCCGTTGTTTTCATAACCTGCCGGAGTGTAGACCGTCATCCTGCGCCTCATTCCAAGCGAAGGGCTGTCATACCAGACCTTCGACACCGTCCCGTGCGGCACGTCACTGACTTTGTAAAGGTCAGCCTGCCCTCCGCCGACAATGAATATGCTCGTGACCGTGGCCACGTCCCTTATCTGATAGACATTCGACGGGTCGTTCATACGCTGGCCGTTCACTATGAAAGAGTAGCTGTAAAGCTCCGGCTCAAGAGGGGCGCTGGTATATTCCCAGACACCGTTCTGATTCTGTGTCAGTTCAGCGATGCCAGGAACCTCGAACTCGCCGTTCGGAGTGCTGATTTTCTGTGGCGGCAGAAAGTCGCCGGTCACCTGGACTCTTATTACATTTGGGCCGGAGTACCTGAAAGTCACCGTGTTGTCTTCATTGATTTGAGGGGACACCACCTGCGCCCCGCTCCAAAGCGCCTGCTGCGCGGAAGCGTCCGGAGCCATGGCGGACGCGAGCATAACCATTGCCGCCAGACAAAACAATTTATGAATATGTTGTCTCATAATATGACCTAATGTTTAGAAGTTGTTTATATGATAGGTTTGACACTTCGGCAGCTCAGTGCACCGCAGGCTCACCAACCATATAACGTCAGAATATCAAGATAAAACACAGAGCGGCGAACGCGGCTCCGGCGATCGGGCCGAGGACAGGAACCCAGCTGTAGTTCCAGCCGCTGTCGCGCTTCGGACTCTTGAACGGAAGAACGGCGTGGGCGATGTGCGGGGCAAGATCCCTTGCCGGATTGATCGCGTAGCCTGTCGCACCTCCAAGGGACATACCAATCGCCATAATGAGCATTGTGACAGGGAACGAGCCGCTTGCGCCAAGGCCGACTTCCGAGGTGTTGCCACTCACGGAGAACATAAGGATGCAGAACACCAGTAGCCAGGTTCCGACGAACTCGCAGAAGAAGTTCCTCGCCGGATTGTAGATGGCCGGCATCGTGCAGAATGTGCCGAGTTTCGTGTCCGGATCGTCAGTGGCATCGTAATGATCCTTGTAGAATGCCCAGACAAGGGTCGCACCGCAAAAGCCACCTAACATCTGCGCGATGATGTAGCCTAAAACCGAAGCCCAAGGGAACGAGCCAGCCACGGCCAAACCAATTGTCACGGCCGGATTGAGATGCGCTCCTGAATATGGTCCAGCGATGAAAACTCCGCACATCACGGCAAAGCCCCACGCCAAGGTTATCACTACCCAACCGGCGCCCTTGCCTTTGGATTTCTCAAGGCTGGTGCAGGCGCAGACTCCGTCACCCATAAGGATTAGTACTAGCGTGCCGAGAAACTCGGCGAAATATGGATTCATAATATTCATTACTTATTGGTTAATGTTCGTCCGATAGCGTCGGCCCATCCGGCTTTGGCCGCCTTGACGGCATCCTCATCCATCAAAGGAGTGAAGACGCTGTCTGCCTCCCATTGCTTCTTCACGTCATCAAGGCTCTCCCAGAAGCCGACAGCCAGCCCGGCAAGGTAAGCCGCACCGAGAGCCGTCGTCTCGGTCACTTTAGGCCTTATGACTTTGGCGCCAAGGATGTCGGACTGGAACTGCATCATAAGGTTGTTGCGGGACGCGCCGCCATCCACTTTTAATTCCCCGAGATGGATTCCGGAATCCTTCTCCATAGCCGAGACAATGTCCATTGTCTGGAATGCGATGCCTTCAAGAGCCGCTCTGGCGATGTGTGCCGCCGTGGTTCCACGGGTTATTCCGAATATCCCGCCTTTAGCATACTGATCCCAGTACGGAGCACCAAGTCCCGTCAACGCAGGCACCATATAGACTCCACCATTGTCCGGTACAGAGGCCGCAAGAGTCTCAACCTCAGATGAACTCTTGATGATTCCAAGGCCGTCACGAAGCCATTGAACGACAGAGCCGGCAACGAATATAGACCCTTCAAGGGCATAGTCCACCTTGTCGCCGATCTTCCACGCGATGGTGGCGAGAAGGTTGTTCTTAGACATTATCGGCTTCTCACCTGTGTTCATCAGCAAGAAACAACCTGTGCCGTAAGTGTTCTTGACGGATCCCGGTTCGATGCACATCTGACCGAACAGGGCGGCCTGCTGGTCACCGGCTATTCCCGCGACAGGAACGTTTCCGCCTAAAAGATCAGTCTCTCCATAAACTTCCGATGAGGATTTGACCTGCGGCATCATCGATGCGGGAATATTCAGAAGATCAAGAAGTTCTTCATCCCATTCCAGTGTGTTGATGTTGAACAGCATCGTACGGGAGGCGTTGCTCACGTCCGTGATGTGCTCGTGTCCGCCGGTCAGGTTCCACACCAGCCAACTGTCCACTGTACCGAAGCGAAGCTTTCCCTGCTCGGCACGCTCACGGGCTCCCGATACATTCTCAAGGATCCAGCGTATCTTCGTTCCGGAGAAATAAGCGTCGATGATGAGGCCGGTCTTGCGGCGGATCATATCCGTCACTCCCGCGGCCTTGAGCGAGTCGCAATATTCAGAAGTCCTTCTATCCTGCCACACGATGGCATTATAAACAGGTTTTCCTGTCTCGGCGTCCCACACGATAGTGGTCTCGCGCTGGTTGGTGATTCCGATGGCGGCGATGTCCGCTCCCCCAAGTCCAAGCGATGTGACCGCCTCAGTCATCATCGCATATTCGGTGGCCCAGATCTCCATCGGATCGTGCTCCACCATCCCCGGCTTCGGGAAATGCTGTGTGAATTCCTTCTGGCGAACAGCCATAGCCTCGCCCCTCTTATTGAAAACAATGGCTCTTGACGAGCTCGTGCCCTGATCAAGGGCAATGACATATTCTTTCATATTCAAGAACTAATCTTCATTAACGTGTTAATAATCCTGGTCACGCCTGCCAGGAAAGCAAGCAGACAAACGATTCCATCATGGCAGTTTGTCCAAACAAAAGTAAAAAAATTTCCAATCAACTCCAACCTTTCCCAAAAGGTCAATGAATATGCTAATGAATATTCAAGTGCCGGAATATTCCGCCTCCATTGCCCTTCGCATCTATGAATATGCCATCATTCTTTGAACTCGCACTCCTGGGTAACACTTCACCCACAAAACGTTGCCGAAAAGAGCATGAAATACCTCTTAAGCAACAAAAACGCCATAAATCGTTACCGTTCAGAGACGTCTCTCACACAGCTATAATTGATAAAATCCTATTAATAAATAAGTTACAAAACGTTGCTCTCCTGCCATGACTAGCAATAATTTGTAACACATTGTTAGTCAATCGAGACTGTTTCTCAAAGATAAGTACCACCTCGTCGAGAACATTTTGCGATATATATGCTCCCGTCAGAGATAAAAAGCAATGCGACGGAAGCAATTTTGTGCAACACTGCGCTTTCTGTCGGATTATCACAGGAATCCATAAAGGAAGCTATGGCGATAGTCGATAAGTTTTATGCATCCAACACTGTTTCCTATGAGACTGCTGACTTGATATGATTGGATCAAAGATCTTCTGATGGGTAAAGATTGTGACGGTGAGATAGATTTGACCGATAAACCGTCTGTAGTTTATTTCAAGAGTTACCTCTCAGGGAAGAAGTAAGTTTCGTATATTCTTGCTCCCACTCGCTTACGGTAAAGCCATATCGTTTGCAGGCCTCTTCTTTTGATAGACCTCTGCGCATAGCTCCCTTTACGGCCCAGAGCGTCAGTTCTTCACGAGTCATTTCGCCTTCCATCAGTTCAGCGTGCATAGTTGTTGTCAACTCTTCTTTTCTAGCCATTGTTTCAAAACACAATGCTGCAAATATAGTTCAATTTTCTCGAATATCCAGGAGTCCTTTGTCGGTTAAAAAGCTTATGTAATTCTGTGAAAATAAGTTGTGAATTGCTTTCGTTCTTTTTGGGTTGATTTACAGCTTGCTTGAGACGTTGTCTCAGTCGCAGTTAGTTGTGAATTGCTTTCGTTCTTTGTACCTTTGGGTTGATTTACAGCTTCTGGAACTCGAACGCCACGTCCCACCGCGTTGTGAATTGCTTTCGTTCTTTGTACCTTTGGGTTGATTTACAGCAAGGTTGAGGGGGGAGATAAGTTCTTTGACGTTGTGAATTGCTTTCGTTCTTTGTACCTTTGGGTTGATTTACAGCCGGGAAGTCCCTCGGGCGGACGCTCGCCGCGTTGTGAATTGCTTTCGTTCTTTGTACCTTTGGGTTGATTTACAGCGTCATCGTCAAAATCCCGTCTCATTGCTTGTTGTGAATTGCTTTCGTTCTTTGTACCTTTGGGTTGATTTACAGCGCTTTGTAGTTGCTCCCGTCGCGGCAACCTGTTGTGAATTGCTTTCGTTCTTTGTACCTTTGGGTTGATTTACAGCATTCTCTTCCTGAAGTCGGAGAAGATCGTGTTGTGAATTGCTTTCGTTCTTTGTACCTTTGGGTTGATTTACAGCGCTCGTAGTTCTCCACGGCGCCGACATACCGTTGTGAATTGCTTTCGTTCTTTGTACCTTTGGGTTGATTTACAGCACCTCACCAAAATAGGTATGCTCGTCAACGGTTGTGAATTGCTTTCGTTCTTTGTACCTTTGGGTTGATTTACAGCATCAGCATTAAGAGATTTAACACCAGTATGTTGTGAATTGCTTTCGTTCTTTGTACCTTTGGGTTGATTTACAGCAAATCCTCTGAAAGTATTAAGGCGTTATAGGTTGTGAATTGCTTTCGTTCTTTGTACCTTTGGGTTGATTTACAGCCATCTTCTGAAAATACTTCCGCCAGTGTCAGTTGTGAATTGCTTTCGTTCTTTGTACCTTTGGGTTGATTTACAGCGACTGATGATTTGACCTCTGTTAAATCTGTGTTGTGAATTGCTTTCGTTCTTTGTACCTTTGGGTTGATTTACAGCACAGTCCCACCATTATTAACTGTAAACGTTGTTGTGAATTGCTTTCGTTCTTTGTACCTTTGGGTTGATTTACAGCTGTACTGCGGACGTACATAGGCGCAAATCAGTTGTGAATTGCTTTCGTTCTTTGTACCTTTGGGTTGATTTACAGCAAAAACCCTGCATCATAACAACACGGTCTGTTGTGAATTGCTTTCGTTCTTTGTACCTTTGGGTTGATTTACAGCACGCACCGATTAAAGCGACTTTGATTTCCCGTTGTGAATTGCTTTCGTTCTTTGTACCTTTGGGTTGATTTACAGCGATTTCGTGATGGGTAACGAACCGGAGCCAGTTGTGAATTGCTTTCGTTCTTTGTACCTTTGGGTTGATTTACAGCGTCTGTGCAGTCTTGCCGGAAAGCGTTTCCGTTGTGAATTGCTTTCGTTCTTTGTACCTTTGGGTTGATTTACAGCGATATTTGCAACTGTAGCGGCTTCCAGTTAGTTGTGAATTGCTTTCGTTCTTTGTACCTTTGGGTTGATTTACAGCAAGCGCGGCTATTTTATTCCGTGCAGCATCGTTGTGAATTGCTTTCGTTCTTTGTACCTTTGGGTTGATTTACAGCTCATTCTCTGCAAAACAGTATGGGTCAGAGTGTTATGAACTGTAACTGAAAGAGGAAATCCCGGCCTTTGAGGGCTGGGATTTCATTGTTTATCAAGGGTTTGTGATTCTGTCAGAAAAGTTCCAACTGCTGTTCGACCTGTGGGAGAGGAGAGGAATCCTTTCCGATGAAGAGTTCCATACTGCCGAACTGTTTGTCCGTGATGTACAGGATTCCTATCTTTCCTTTTTTGGGAAGGATACGCTTCACCCTTAGAATGTACACATCGGCACTTTCCTTAGACGGACAATGCCTCAGGTAGATGGAAAACTGGAACATAGAGAATCCATATTCTATGAGACTCTTTCTGAAAGCCGAGGCGGCCTTCATATCCTTCTTTGTCGCCACAGGCAAATCAAACAAGACAAGAACCCACATAGCCCGATATTTACTGTACCTGGTTTCTACATTGATGGATAAACTATCTTCCGGCATACTCCGCTAAAACATTTGTACAAAGAGGCAGTCGTGGTGGACACGGCGACCATCAAAGGACTCTTATGTCCATCAATATTCACATCAAGGACCGGAATAGTCAAAAGCCGTGCTTTTATGTTCTTATTCAGTTCCTTATCATCAGGATATTCATCCATAACATTGAGAACCAACCTATCCACAAAAGGCCTGTAAGGTTCCATAATGTCGTCTGCCAAACAGTAGTCATTGTACTTGTTGTGGTGGTGAATCCCAAGAAGTGGAAGCATCCCGCTGGCGACAAGAGCCCTTGCCACAATAGCTCGCAATATGGCATAGCCATAATTCAGAAGATTATTTGGATATTCCCCGAATTGGTCACGCACGAAGCGTACCTCAAACACATTTTTCCAGTAATATGCTGCGGCACGTCCCTCCATATTCTCGGAATCTCCGCTCTTGACCGAACCTGCCCACGCAAGCATATTCTTCGCATCCTCTCCCGAGACATATTTCAGCACAGCGGCCTGATTGCGGATCTTGCACTCAACCGTCTGCTGCCAAAGCTGTTTTTTAAGAGGCAATGACGCCTCCAACTGATTTCGGAAGCGTTGATTCTGCGAGGAATGCCCTTGAAGCGAAAGCATCAATCCGGTCGGAATATGTTTGGAGTCACAGGTCACCAACGCGACATTCTCCTCCAACAACGCAGCCATCAGACCTGATGTGAATGTCACCTGCTGATTATCAACCACTACAACTCCAATGTCTTCAACCGGCACAGTACGGATCTGCTCGGAATACTCATCTGGGTCATTAGCCACAAGACGGATGACCAACTGCTTCATCTTGTAGGACAAGTAAGCAGGATTTCCGAAATACAGGGTCCGTTTAATCATATTCTCCGACTGATACTATCTCTCCGATGTGGTTGATTCGTACTTTTACGATGCCCTTCAAATTATTGATGGCGGTAATCCTCTTCCACGTAATATCTTTTAACTTTAAATCGTCCCCTAAAGTCGTCTCCAAATGATGGCGGAAGCAATAATCCTTACTTGCCATCTTCTGTACCCTGAACAAATTAGGCCCGATAGCCGAATAATTCTCAGGATCCATCAAATCAACCGCCCGAGGATCAAACCCCGTCCGTTCATTAGGAAAGACGAACATCTCGTTGCTCTTCATCGTGAACAAGAACTTCCATCCCTTGTCAGCGTTATATTCTTTGTCAACGACAGGAAGTCCGGCAGACCGCCTCCGCACCGCCTCATAGAACGAAACTATGTGTTCTTGAATATTCCCGTCCGCATCCTCGAATATCGCCGCGTGGTGATTGTTCCTGAAATTGACATAGTCCGAAGGAATATGATTTCCTTCTGCGTCGCAGATGACACGCCCGAGATTATCCCTCTTGATCCTGATAGGGTCAAGGTCGAAATTCTCGGCTATGGTCACACTTTTCAGGATAATACCTTTCTCCTTGTTGAACCAGATCGGATTCTCGTCCAGATTCACGAACGCTTTCTTTGGATCGTTACCAAACTCAGCCAACCTGTCTTTGAGGATGCGGCGCACTCTTCCGTCCATAACCTTCTCAACACTAAGGCTTGGATCAATGTTTTTCCTGATGGAATATACATTCACGAAACGCACACACTTGACTTTCGCCGGGACCTTGCGAGAATGATTGGCATCAAGCCAAACAGGATTCTTATCCAATGAATTAGCGCCGGTGAACGCCTTTTTCGGGTCACCTTTGAACTGCGCGAGCCTCAAAGCCAAAGCCGCTTTCGTCTCACTTGACGCAACTGTAGCGATCACGTCTTCAGTCATCTTCCCGTTCACCGCCACATCATAAGTCTCATAACGTTTACGTTGCCCATAAACCTGTTCCTTATGCAGCAGACCACGTGGGGTTAGGCACTTGACGTTTTTCACACCGTCCTTGATCCTTATACGGTTGATATTCTCCGTCATCACCTTGTTCTTTGCCTTGATTGACACGAGAATGCTTTCAAGTTGCCTGCGGACCTCCCGCCTCATCTGGTCCAACGGAAGCGGAGGAATGATCAATCTTTTGGAGCCGGAGAGATAAGTCTCTTTCTGCAATATCGCATAAATGCTGGAAGATTTGTCACCCTTGGCATTAAGGTTATTGAGGTATTGAATATGAGCAAGTTTTGTAAACGCGATAGTGATGGCGTCCATAGCGTGGTGACGGTGATCATTCCTTTTGGTCCAATCCTTTATCTTACGAATATCCTTTCCGTCCGAAGTCGTGATTGTCTCCACAAATCCAGCCGCTTCGAACTTCGGCATATTCAGTTCCTTCATCACATTCACCAGCCCCCAGTCTTCCCTAAGCTTGTCAGTTATAGATCCTGATGTTGAGACCACCACACGGACATATTCAAGAAGTATCTCACGGGCCTTCTTGGCGATGTATTGAGTGTCCTTCAAATCGCGTTCGACGAATCCTTCCGGAATATTCTTAGAATCACGAAGAAGATTGTCACGCTTTGTTCTGGAGATGCCTCCTGACTCAAAGAGATGGTTTACCCGAAGTTTATAATCCTCAAGCCCGCTCTCCCCATACTTGTTCTTGACATAATCGAAAGCGGTGTCCTTGCCTTTTTCCAGATTAATATCTCTGAATTCCAAGGTTTTGTTCGACAGTGAGTCATTGAACAACACAGCCTGCGGGATGATGTGCTCAATGTCAATCTCACGGGAGAAAAGCTTGTCCGCCGGAATATATTGATTGGAATACAATGTCTTGTAACCATTGTTCTTAAGTTCCTCATACAGTTTGTACTTGACAATGTCATTCCTGCTGACGTAAGCAAGATGGAACTCATTCTCAAGAATCATCCTGATCCTATCATTCTCCTTATTGTTTGACGCAATGGATTCCGTGGCCCGAGCCCTTTCCTCCTGCGAGGACTTAAGTTCCCTTGCCAGCTCTATGTGGATTTCATCCGGTTTGCCATACCTGTCACCAACCGTATTGATCACATTAACCATCTGATTAAGAATCTTTTCGACTACCGGATTACGGAGAGAGTTTTTCGGAATCTGATCAAGACGAGCCTTCAAGACCTTATTCTCGATCTCCTCCTTTGTCAAGGATTGCTTTGAATGCCTGTACCCGGCATATTCGCAAGCCAGACTATATTCATTTCCGTCCATCATATACGGAAGTATCTTCCTCATCGCCTTATGGCTCAGTGAAGCGTAGTCCTGTTTGAATGAAACGGAGGCGATGATTTTCGCAAGATTTTCCGGCATTCCGCAGATCTCAGCGATCTTGTTTATCAGACTGGCATTGCCTGTCTGGGACTTATCCCCTTCGTATGAATATAACAAATGCCAAAGTCTGAACAATGGCTGCCTTTCATATTCCTCCTTAGGCAGCGATGGATCATATTCAAGGACCGCTGTGTTGAACCCGTTCCTTGCAAATTCAGTCCGTAGGATATTCATCAACTCCTCTTGACGTAGTTTTGAATATTCATAGTCACTGTTACCGGCCAAAGACACCACTTCAAGAAATTTTGAATATAGTTTGCCCAAGGTTTCATTTCCCTCAATGGATTTGAAGTTCATCTCTAAATCCTTAGGTTTCTTGAACAGCAACTTAAGAATCTCTTTATCAGACAGTTTGTCCTTCACCCTTAGGCACTCTGCCAATCTAACCTTGTCATCCTGTTCCAGCGTGCCTTGTTCTCCAGTCTCTTTATTGGTGACGATGATATTATTGATCTTCTGCCACATACGGAACTCCTGAAACAGCGGTGACGAGACAGGAGCAACCTTGCAACCGCGGATTTTCTGTACAATCCGGCCATTGATTTCCACATCTACCTTCCTGCTCTCGAACTCGCAATAACTGATCAGTCCTTTTTGGGATTTCAGTCTTCTCTGATAAAATATCACGACATCGCGGATCTCCTTCTTGAGTTCATCAGTCAATTCGGGATGAAAAGATGCCTGGCTTTCCCAAATAGCCTCAAACTCATCAAGATAATCCTGCCTATAGAACACTTTGTTTTTTGTACTGAAATGCGGATCCTTCTGAATATTGGAATAAAGGTATTGCCCAACAGTCTGTTTGTTGAAATACAATTCCTTACTCCTATCACTGATCTTGCCAAGATAACCGCTTGACGATCCAAGGTTTCCAGCGATGTCACACAAGACATATGCTACCTGATCAATCGGCAACCTGTTCTCGACAGCCGCGGCCCGCCATTCATAGGCTTTAACTCTCTTGTCCTTACCTTTATTGTCCGCGGTGGTTATTTTGTATTTCGCAAAGAAGAGTTTTGTCAAAGAGGAACGTGTCTTCCCGTCAATCTGATTCCAGAACTCTTCCGTAAGATATTCAGGATAATAAAGTCGTTGCGTCTCCCAGACCCTGCGGAACTCCGATTTCAGATCCGACGCATAAAACTCTGGCAAAACCTTGTTTCCTTTCTTGACAAGGCTGTAGCAATACTGTCCCGGAGTCTTCCCCTTTTCGTACAGTAACTTCGCGACGGACATTCCATCCACAGGCTGTCCGTCCTCCTCCGCATTCGCCTTTCGATTGCTCTTATAGCCACGTTTCTTGTTGATCATCAACAGGACACGTGCCAATTCCGTCAAGGAGACACTTTCCGTGCAAGCTTTTGAACGTAGTTCGTAAGTTTCGAATGTTGACCTGTTGCCATGTTCAGCCAGTATTGTGGAATCATCAATCCAGCCAAGTTCCTTCAGGATTGAGACAAGTTCGTTTCTTCTAAGTTTGTACCTCTGAAGATTGCGGCGCATAGAGCGTTTGAGCCGCCTGTCGGTGTTCGTGGTGACGGCTTTACCTTTCTCAAACGCATCCTTCTCATCCGTTGTCAAAGGATTGACTCTGACTCCGGCTCTGATGATGGATGATTTCTCCTCATTATTCTCCGCTTGGTCCACCATAGCCCAACCAATGCTGGTGGTTCCCAGATCAAGTCCCAGAACTTTTTTCATAATCGTATATGGTAGTTTTATGACCACAATTTACGTTTTATTATCAATAATGTCAAACGATTTGAAGAAAATTTGTTAAATTGATTTAATTCATTATCTTTGTAATCACAATAACGAAGCAATTCACAATAAGGATTATTCCGTTGTGTAAACATCTGGAGCGGGTCTTTGGACTCGCTTTTTTTCGTAATAGGCGGCGACGTTAATTCGGAAAACAAGAGGATAGCGACGGACGACATTTTCGGCCTCAAGCGCTGCCCGAGAGGGTTAGACGTGGGCGACAGGCGACATTTCAAGCAGATTTCATCGCCCGAGAGGGCTAAGAAGAGGTCCGTGGCAACATTTTAACGTGATTTCGTTGCTAAAGAGGGATGAAAAAAGACCGCAGGAAATCTGCGGTCTAAAATATTGTCAGCCAAAATTGGCTTCACATAAACTTAGGATTAGGCCTCGGCCTCAACGGTTACCTTTACGGTGGCCTTGACAGCCTTGTAGCACTTGACAGAGCCTTCGTACTCGCCTACGGTCTTGATCTCACCGAGGGTGATGTTCTTCTTGTCAACCTCAATACCGGCGGCCTTGAGAGCCTCTTCGACCTGAGCGGTGGTGACAGATCCGTAGATCTTGCCTGACTCACTGACCTTTACGGTCACCTTAACCGGTGTGGCCGCGATCTTGGCCGCGAGAGCCTCGGCGTCAGCGATGAGCTTGGCCTCTTTGTGAGCCCTCTGGCGCTTTGTCTCCTCAAGCTGCTTAAGAGCGGATGGAGTGGCGGCGCAAGCGAATCCCTGAGGGATAAGATAGTTGCGGCCGTAACCTGACTTTACCTCTACCACATCTCCGGCCTCGCCGAGATTGGCAACTTCTTTCTTCAAAATGATCTTCATAATCTCGCTCTCCTATTATTTAAGAAGGTCAGTTACATAAGGAAGCAGAGCAAGGGAACGAGCCCTCTTCACTGCCTGAGCGACTTTCCTCTGGAACTTCAAAGAAGTACCGGTGATACGGCGAGGGAGAATCTTACCCTGCTCGTTGAGGAACTTCTTAAGGAACTCAGCGTCCTTGTAATCAACATACTTGATGCCTGCCTTCTTGAAACGGCAGTACTTCTTCTTCCTAACCTCTACTGTAGGAGGATTGAGATAGCGGATTCCAGCGTTCTGTGCGTCATTCTGTGCCATAATTCATTCCTCCTTGATTATGCGTTTTCCTCTGTTTTCTCTTCAGCGGCTACCGGAGCCTCAGCCGGAGCCTCCTCTGCCTTAGGAGCGGCAGGCTTGTTCCTGTTCTCCCTTCTCTTCGCGGCGTAAGCCTCGGCGTGCTTGTCAAGAGCCACGGTAAGGAACCTGATGATCCTCTCATCACGGAAATACTGGGTCTCAAGGTTGGCGATGAAGCTTGGCTCAGCCTTGAACTGGATAAGATAATAGAATCCTGAGGTCTTGTGCTGGATTGGATATGCCAGCTGACGAAGTCCCCAGTCCTCCTCGTACACTACCTCGCCACCATTGTCGGCGATCAGTTTTGTGTACTTGGCAACCGCTTCCTTCATCTGTTGTTCAGACAAAACGGGAGTTGCGATGAAAACGGTCTCGTACTGTTTTAACATTTGACTTAATTGTTTAATAATAAATAAATTGCAATCCTTTCGGGGACGTATGCCAACCCAAAAGGACTGCAAATATAGTCAATTATCTCAACTTTCGCAAATTAGCGGTCAAATCGCATTTGAATATTCATACAAAATCCGCGAATATGTCCGGCGCTTCGGCAAGCTCAGCGTCAGAAATGACTATTGCCGCCAACCTCATAGTGAGGAAAACTACTTTTCAGGAATATTCTCAAGCACTGCGACGAGGAACTTCCAGGTCTCGGCGACGGAGGCGATGTTCACGCGCTCGTCCGGTGAATGAGGATAGAGGATGGTAGGCCCGATGGAGACCATCTCCCAGTTCGGGTACTTGGCTCCCATAATGGCGCACTCGAGTCCTCCGTGGGTTGCTGTGATCTTTAGTTCCTTACCGAATAGGCTCTTGAATGTGTCTTCCAGAACCTTGATCATAGGAGTACCAAGTTTAGGAGCCCATCCGCTGTAAGCTCCTGACATCGAATACTCCGCGCCGGCGAGCTCAAAGACGTAACGGATCGAGTCAGCGAGGTTCATCTTGGCGGCGTCGATCGAGCTGCGGGTCAGAGAATGAACCGTAAGATGTCCTTTCTGTGTGCGGACGATAGCCATATTGGTAGAGGTCTCGGTCAGGCCAGGAAGAGTGTCGCTCATCCTCTGGACTCCGTGAGGGCAGGCAAGGATGGCCTTGACAGCCTTGCCGATCACCTTAGGGCTGATGTAACGGGCAGCCGGAGCGCTCTGCTTCTCATAGATGAGAATCATATCCGGGTCTGAGTACTGGTACTCGAACTTGGACTCCTCGAACTTCTTCTCAACGAGAGCCTTGACCTTGCGCGAGTCCGCTGACGGGACGAGGATCTCGGCCTCGGCCTCGAACGGGATGGCGTTGCGGAGGGATCCACCGGTGATGGACGCGACCTTCACGTCATATTCAGAGATTACGGCTTCGAGAAGACGGCAGATGATCTTGTTGGCGTTGCCCCTGAAGAGGGAAATGTCCATTCCGGAGTGTCCGCCCTTGAGTCCCTTGACGGTGATCTTGTAGCCGACGAATCCTTCAGGAGTCTTATATGTTCTGTAAGCGAAGTCAGCCGCGCCGTCAACTCCACCGGCGCAACCGGTGCAAAGCTCGCCTTCCTCCTCAGAATCAAGGTTCAGAAGAATGTCTCCCTTTAATATTCCGGCCTTGAGCGAGTTGGCACCGGTCATGCCGGTCTCCTCATCGTAGGTGATGAGAGCCTCAAGCGGGCCGTGCCTCAAAGTCTTGTCCTGAAGAACGGAAAGAGCGAGAGCGACTCCGATTCCGTTGTCGGCTCCGAGGGTAGTTCCCTTCGCGGTCACCCACTCCCCGTCTATCTCGGTCTCGATAGGATCAGTGAGGAAGTCGTGCTTCGTGTCAGCGGTCTTCTGCGGAACCATGTCCATGTGGGCCTGCATTATCACTCCCTTGCGGTTCTCGTAGCCTGGAGTGGCCGGAACTGTGAATATGATGTTGCCGGTGTCGTCCTTTTTCACGTCAACACCGTGTTCTTTTCCCCAGCCCAGGAGATAGTCCTGAACCTTGCCTTCGTGCTTTGAAGGACGAGGAACCCTTGTCAGGCCGTAGAAGTTCTCCCAAACGGCCTTTGGCTGCAAATCTTTAATTGTCATAGCGTTACTTATTAATATGTGAATATTTGAAAATTATTTCGAAAGCGGGAAATAGCCCTCCGTTCCGAGCTGGTAGACAGCGATCCTGTCCTGAAGGAGGGATGTCACACCGTCGGAGAGGCGTACCGTGCAGATGGCCGGGATCCTGTAGATGGCCACATTGGTCTTGGACTGGACAGCCTTGCCTTCAGCCTCCCCTATGGGCTGAGGAATAACCTCAAGAAGATAAGGCTTTCCGGACATATTGTCGGCGGAGACGATTCCGTCAGTGTCAGAGATTCTGAACGCCACATAAGTTTGGGACTTTCTGTCCTTTACCGGAACGACATCACATTTGAGTTTCTGTGTCTGATAGTCACTGTAGCCGATAAACATCGACATATATTCCTTCTCCAAAGCGGAGATCTCCTTGAGGGCCGCCCCCATAGCCTCGCCGCTGTAAGTGGCGTCGGTGTCGCCGGTGACGATCTGAACCCTCTTCTGACGGAGATTGAATATCATGTCGGCGGCCTCCTTTGCTCTCTGTTCCAGAGATTTCTGGACAACCATATTCTGCTGCACGGCGATGCGGTTGTAGGATGCGTTTTCCTTTACTCCACGGTAAAGCGTGGCGGCCTCGGATGTGAGGTTGGAACTTACACCCTTTCCGTTGAAATCAGCCCCGGCCTGCGTGGTGAACCTCCACTCGGCGCTCTCACCGAAACTTCCGTCATTGACCGCGATAAGTCCCTGGGAGGTAAGCGAAAGGAAAGACTGTGTGGCCTTGTCAGGATTGACATAGTAGCGGAAATTCTGGTCTGCCTCGATGTACGGGGTCATACGGACCGTGCTGAGCGTGCAGGTGGTCTGGTCTGCCTGACGGGCGTCAACGCCAAGATATTTCTGGGCGTACTTGGCGTAAGGGCCTGCATAGAAATATTCACGGACGGCCTCCACCTCGATTGTAATGGTGGTCTGAGGAAGGGCGTAGGAAACGGTTCCTACGGGATCCTGGGCCGAGATTCTTCCCTCCGGCAGCAAAGCGGCGGCCAGACAGAGAAGCGATACTGTGCGGTAATTCTTCATATTCATAAAATTTTTGTCATTTCCATCTTTTGTGCGTCCAGAGGTAGTTCTCCGGGTGTTTTTCCAGATCGACCTGAAGCAGGCTGTAATATTCCTGCATTATCGAGTGAGGGGTCATCGTCGAGGCGTCGCGGCAGATTTCCTTGAATGTCCATTCGTAGTGCCCTCGGGAGAGCGGAATCAGGCTCATATAGAAGACGCTGTAGTGCAGTTTGTGGGCGATCGACGCGCCGCCGAGCATCGTCCGGGTCGGCTGGTGCATAAAGTCCACAACGTCATTCACCGTAGAGTTCCGGTAAGGGCACTGGTCGGTCGGGATTATGTAGATTTTCTTGTCCTCCTTGTGAGACAAGGCGAAACGCAGGAGGTTCACGGAACTGACGTAACCGGTGTAGCCGTCCCGCAGCACCGGAGCGCAGCGGTTGACACGCATTATCTCGTCCCACATCCTGCTGCTCAACGGCTTATAGACGGCGATTACATTATCTACGTTCATCACCGATTGTTCCCGGTTTGGACGGTAGTCGTAATTCAGGCAGCCTCCGGTTAGTTCCCAGTTGCCGAAATGGCTGTTGAGCACGACAACTCCGGGACTTTCCGCAAGCGCGGCCTCAACGGCTTCGATGTTAGTATATTCCACCAGACGTTTCCTGTGCAGCCTTTCCGGATTGCGGCATCCGCCGAACCAAATGGTCTCGGCTATGATCTCGCCGAAATGTTTGTAGAACGCATTGGAAATCTTGCGAAGTTCCTTGTATTTTTTGTCAGGGAAAGCCCGGGAGAGGTTGATCATCACCACATCCCGCCGGTAGTGCAGCACATCACGGAGCAGCCAGGCGAAGAAGCCCGCCCACGCATAATGGAATCCCAGCGGAAGCGCCGAGATCACCCGCAGAAGTCCTTGCACCAGTTTCGTCAATATCTTCATCTCTCTACGATCAGTCGCATATCAGACAAATATAGCAATTTCGTCAATATTATCGACAATAATGAAAAGAAAACAGAGTGACTATCCTTATAAGATAAGTTCACTCTGTTTTTATTTTAGCGGATGAGCTTGCTTTCGTCTATGCTATTGCCGCTCTTCCTGAATGTGGTCTGCATAGTCTGCCCATTCTGCCTTATAGGTCTCTACGCAGCCTTTCGGGACGTAGATTATGTAGTCGTCGGATATTGACGCAAAGGCACCTGCATCCAATGTCGCCGGGGTGGTTGAAAGGAGGTGGATTTCGGACAAATTGTTATTATTATATTGGAATACATTCGCGCAAATCTTGCTGACATTTGCAGAAATTGTAATCTTCTTGAGAGCATTCATTCTGGTAAATGCGTACGAGCCGATTTCTTTAATCGGTGCTCCTGTCAGGTCAATCGCGGTGATGCCGCTGTTAGAAAACGCAGAACTGCCGATACTTTCAATTACAGGCAGGCTTATTTCTCCGGCAATCTTCTTGCAGTTGTCGAATCCTCCCTGTCCGATTGTCTTGACAACCTTGAGCTGTTCATTGGAAATTTCGAGCTGATAGCAGTTCTGGAAGGCATAGTTCCCGACATTCTCCGTGAGGTAGTCAACCGATGGCAAACTTAAACAATTTAAGAACATATAGTCCGGGATTTTGGAAAGACCCCGAAGTGACCCGACGCTGGTTAGTTTGGCGCAGCCTTGGAACATATAATTGCCGGCACTTTTGAGGCTTCGCAAATCTACGCTTTCCAGATTGCCGCATTTACTAAACGAGTAATCTCCAGCTCTGCTGACATTACTCAAGTCTATGCTTTTGATGCCGCTTCCAGCAAATGCATAAGAATCGACATTTATCAGATTGTCTGTGTCACCGACGGATTCAAGCCCGGAAGTTCCATTAAAGGCAGATCTTGCTATAGAAGTGACAAGTGAAAGGTCAATTGACTTAAGCGATGTTGCATTTTGGAAAGCGTAGCTTCCAATATATGTGACGCCGTATGTGTTGTTTATTTCGCTAATGTTTGTCTGTCTGAAACTGTAGTCATTTATTGTTGTGATAGAATGAGGAAGTGTAATCTTTCCTATTTTTATACTGTTGGTGGAGAAATTAGGAGTCTTCCTCAATCCGGTGAAATACTGAAACTCGTGGAAAGTTGAAATGCTCATATTCTTGGTCAGAGCATTGACTACAAGAGACTCATCCGTCACCGCGGCCGCCTGAGCCATTGTAAGATAACCATCGGAGCCAAACGCCGTTGCCAGCAGCGCGCCGAGCGTCTCATCCTCAAACTCAATGACATTGAAGTCCGTCTTGTCGAGGTTCAGCTTGAGCGTGACCTTGTGACCGGCTGCGAGATTGCTGCCGTCGATAATCTTGGACTGAGTGCAGTCCGCGCCGTTCTCTGTGTAGGTGATTTCAACCTTGACTTTCGTGCCGGTCAAATCCACCGGAACCACTACGGCGACTTTTCCCTGCCACTCGCCGCTGAGACTCTCAACTGGGTCAATCAAAGACACATAATTGCTTCTTGTGCCAATCTCCTCATCCGTCAGAGCACCTTCGCCGGTAAGGCCATATTCCCCCGTAAGGAATTTCCCGTCGAGGCTTATCAGCTTTACTTCCGTCACCGGACATCCCTTGTGCGCCGACGACTTGAGCTGGAAGTCGATGTAGGCGCAGGAGTGCTCGAATGTAAGCCCGTTCTCGGCAAGCGATGCCACGGTTCCTGAAAACTTCGCGCTCATGTATCCCCATTCGCCGGTCTGTCCGTCCTGCTCGGTCGCAATCTCCGCCACCGGTCTGCCGCCCTCGGTTGTCTTTGCGGAATAAGGGTAGTACGCCGTGAAGGCAATCTCCGTCTCATCCGTCACAACGGCATCGGCCTTGACAGGCACGGTAATCTTCGCTGACTGCTGCCCGTCAAACTCGTCCTTTATCGCATGGAAGGAATCTACGGCAACAACGCTCTCCACGTCTGCAATAAATCCTACTTTGTCGCCCTTTGACCAAAGCACATTCACGCCGTCGATCGTCGTTCTTGTCGCCTCCGAAACATTCGCGCTGACCTCAATCCCGCGGACTTCATCGACCTGTTTCTGATTCTCTATGTTTTCCTTGCTGCATGCGGCCGCAGCCAGAACGGTCAGAGCCGCTGTAAAAATATACTTCTTCATATAGTCTTTCAAGATTAAGTAAACGTTAATACTCAGATTCTTCGCTATCGCCCCAATAGCTGTGAGTCAAATCATTACCCCCCCCCCATGGGACTTCCGCAAAAAACATGACTGACTTCGATTTCGCAAACCGAAACCTCCGGGGCGGAATAAGCCCGGAGAACACTGCTTATACTATTCATTTCGTAAAAGGTTATAAATTAAAACATTTTGTGCGGCAAAGTTAGAAAAACGGATTCGAATATGCAAATAAATCATATTTCAATCCATTCGACCTCGCCGCCCCATATCGACAGGAAGCGGTGAAAGTCCTCCCCCGAAATCACGACGCTTGCCGTGTTCTCGCAAGGATGGAAACTTATCTTGTCGGCGGTACGCAACGTGCTGTCAATGTAATATTTGACACGGTGACCGTTCGGGAAGAGTTCCTTGGGATCCGCATCCTTTGGATTGATGTCGTTGATGAGTCCGAAGGCCGACACCGACCCCGGATGCAGATCAAGGCATCGAACCATCCTTTCCTCCGACGCGAAAGACAGCTTTCCCTGCTTCAGCATATGCTCCATACTATGAATGTCGAGCGTCTTGTGGCATTCCATGCTGACAAGGTAGTGCCGGTTTCCCTTATGGTTCCGAAAGAAAAGGTTCTTGCAATGCGTCGCCTCGGGGATATTCCCCCAATACGTCAGGCACTCCTCCACCGAACACAATGCCGGATGCTCGTACAACTTATATTCAATATCATTGGCCTTCAGGAAGCTCAGCACTTTGCTCCTCAGCCGGCCACGTTCCAATTCATCGATTTCCATCTGCGTTTCTGTTTTGGGTGTAAATTTAGGCAATTTTTCGGTTATGGGAACGAGAACTCAGAAAACGGCACGCTTAGATTCCTCGTACTTCCGAATCTTTCGCCTGACTGACACCTTGGGGATATGACTGTCAGATAAATGATAATTTACGTGCAAGCTGAGCACAGATTAGGGACAAGGCCTATCGGCATGAGTTCGGAAGAATAGACAAAATAACCGCCATTTCTTGCCGTTATCGGCAAGAAATCCTATATTTGTATCGGCAAATGCTATTTTCCGTGCCGTAGATTATGGATTACGTCTCTACTAAAGAATATGCAGCGGCACACGGTGTCGCCGAACGCACAGTGAGGAACTACTGTGTTCAAGGTAAAATTGCTGGAGCACAGCTTGTCGGCAAAACGTGGAGTGTGCCAGCCGAGGCTCCACTCCCTCAGCGCAAGAATGCAAAAAACAGGATATCTCCCCTTTTGGAGACATTGTGCGAGCAAAAAGACTCCGGAATCAAAGGCGGAATATATCACCGCACTCAAATTGACCTGACATATAATTCAAACCATATCGAAGGTAGCCGGTTAACAAAAGAGCAGACTCGATACATATTCGAGACTAACACGATTGGAATCACGGATAATGCTGTGAAAGTGGATGATATCATTGAAACCACCAATCATTTCCGCTGCATCGACTTTATAATTGACCACGCGAAAGAGCCATTGACAGAAAGTATGATAAAACAACTTCACCGGTTGCTGAAAAGCGGGACTTCGGACGCATCGAAATCCTGGTTTACGGTCGGTGAATACAAACGGATACCTAACGAGGTTGGAGGAATGGAGACGACCTCACCACAGAATGTAGGGCATGAACTGCGTGCATTGTTAAAAGAATACAGAGGGAAAAAGGTAATTCTGTTTGATGATATACTTGGCTTTCATCAGCGTTTTGAAGCAATACACCCCTTTCAGGATGGTAATGGCAGAGTCGGACGCCTGATAATGTTCAAGGAATGTCTTAATCACGACATTGTTCCGTTCATTATTACAGACGAACTGAAAATGTTCTATTATCGTGGATTGCACGAATGGAAAACAATTCCCGGGTACCTTACAGATACCTGTCTGACAGCACAAGACTATTACAAGAAACTCCTTGACTATTTCAGAATCAAATATTGAAGCCGATTTTATGAATATTCTGTATAAAGCTCCTAAAAAAATCACTATTTTTGTTATTTTGGAAACCTCAGAAAATTAATGTAATTACACAAAAATTAATATGAGACATCTTAGGGTGCCGAACATAACAGTAAACTAATGAATACAGCGCAATACAACCACCTGTTCTCTTTCATCTGGAACATCGAAAAGAGCACAGAAGGACTTCTTAATGAAATATTGGAAAGATAATGCAGACATATCTTGACTTCAACCAGTACATCCGGCAAGGAGAACCCGCCCAAAAAGACAGGGCGGAGGCTTGGCGCGTCGCAATAGGACTGCAGGCTGTGGATGGGCTGAAGACATCCGAATACCTTCAGCAGACAGCACGCAGAAACATCGAAGGCGACATAACCATAGATGAAGCACGTGAACTCCTGAAGCAATACTATATCTCCAAGACCACGCATAATTCAGGAGATGCGGACAATGAAGAAGCGGACAAAGTCTCGGTAAACATCACTAAAATCCTGTCCTCCGGCACATTCGATTTCAGCGCGAACGGTATCATATCTCTGCACCGAAGAATTTTTGACGGAGTATTCAAACACGCCGGGCGGATTCGCGACTATGACATCTCGAAGAAAGAATGGGTGCTGGAAGGCGCGTCCGTCAGCTACCTGAACTGGGAGGATTTGCACCAGGCCTTGGAATATGACATCGAACAGGAACGCTCATTCTCCTACAAAGGGATCTCCAGAGAAGACATGATCGCCCACCTGACGGGGTTTGTCTCAGGGATTTGGCAAATCCACGCATTCTGCGAAGGAAACACGCGCACCACCGCCGTCTTTACCATTCAATACCTCCGCTCCGTAGGCTTCGACATCAACAATGACCTTTTCGCAGACCATTCCTGGTATTTCCGCAATGCGCTGGTGCGGGCAAACTATAAGAATCTTGTGAAAGGCATCGACTATTCTCCGGTCTTTCTTGAGCGCTTCTTCCGCAACCTGCTCCTCGGCGAACATTGGGACCTTAGGAACCGCTACCTTCACATCCATCCCTCTCCAGAGTGGAGCGTACAGCCGAACTTGGATTTCGGGACAGGACAAGTTCAGGACAAGCTCGGGACAAGTACGGGACAAGTACAGGACAAGTTCCACACGGATAATCCGAACATCGAGGTCCTGATCCGCACTATAGGGGACAAGGAGTTGTCCGTGAAAGAGATGATGGAGTGCATCGGGCTGAAAGGACGGGACAATTTCCTGAAAGTCTATCTTTCTCCGTCAATAGGCGACGGTTTCATACGAGCGCTGTATCCTGATTCGCCGAGGCATCCCCGCCAGAAATACCTTCTGACAACCAAAGGAATGATGCTTTTACGATCTCTTGCTGAAAAGGAGGGGAATGTATGAAGCGGTACGAGAAGTATAAGCCCACTGGCATCCAATGGTTGCCGGAAATTCCGGAACATTGGAAAGTTCAACGTTTTGGCAGTTTATTTAAACGCAAGGTTGTTGCCAATGACCCCAGCAAAGAACTATTGTCCGTTTTTTTAGATAGAGGTGTTATCAAAGCTTCAGAATCTGACAAAAGAACCCATCAGGCATCAGATGATTTAAGCAAATACCAATTAGTTGAACCAACAGATTTTGTTATGAATAATCAGCAAGCGTGGCGCGGTTCTGTTGGCGTGTCTAATTTCATCGGAATTATAAGCCCCGCCTATCATCTCTTTGCAATGCCAAGCTGCTATAATCCCCATTATGCAAATTATCTCTTAAGAGACCGCGTGATGGTGAACCTCTATGATATGAGCTCTAAAGGGGTAGGTAGCATTCAACGCACATTGAATTTTAATTGGCTTAACAATGGGAAATGTATTCTTCCTTCTATTACCGAACAAAATAAGATAGTCGCTTATCTCAACAAAAGAATAACTTTAATTGAAAATTGCAAATGCCAGAGAGAGAGAGAGAGTTACGAACTCTCAACGAATTAAAGCAAGCAGAAATAGCCTCTGTGGTCACCCGAGGTCTCAACCCCGATGTCCCGATGAAGGACAGCGGTATTCCGTGGATAGGACAAATACCTGCTCATTGGAATATGATAAGGATCAAGAATCTTTTGGTGGAATCAAAAGTAAAATCTACTGATGGACATGAACAATCCTTATCTTTAAGCAAAGCATCGGGGATTATCCCATACGAGGAGAAGGAAAATCGAACAATGCAGAGTGAATCGCTCATTGGCGCTAAGGTGGTTCATCCGGGGGATGTCGTCTTCAATCGTTTCAAAGCGCGTTTGTTTGCTATTTCCACACATAATGGCGTTGTAAGTTCTGATTATGCAGTTTATAAAGGAAAAGGACGTGCGAACTTGAATTATCTCGTTTCTTTATTCAGCACAGAAATGTACAGAGCTGCTTTTGACAGAAAGGCATCTGGCATTGGCGATGGCTTTAGTCGGCTTTATACAGCGGATCTATTCGCCATGTATGCAATATTCCCTCCTATCGAAGAACAAAATGCCATAGTAGAGTACATCGAATCAAAGACAAACAAGATAGACACGATGATTGAAGCCCTAAAGGCTGAAATTGACCGTCTTACAGAATATAAACAGCGTCTGATATCCGATGTCGTAACCGGGCAGATAGATGTTAGAGGCGAGCAAATCCAATAGCCTATGCCGCACACGGATATGACAGAAAAAGGTCTTGAGACCATTATGGTGGAATACCTCCGTAACCATAACGGTTACGAACAGGGACAGTCCGCAGACTTTGACCGGGAATACACTCTTGACCCAGGTAGAGTCGAACGTTTCATCCGTTCCACGCAACCAGATAAAGTGGAGCAGACTATGTGCTTGGGCCCAGAAAGCCAAAGACGCAGTTTTTTCCGCCGTCTGTCCGACAAAATAGCATCCGACGGAATCACGAATGTGCTACGCAAAGGATTCCGTTTCAACGGACTTCTGTTCGACTTATACTACCCTATTCCATCAGAACTGAATCCGTCAGCAATAGACTTTTACCAGAGGAACATCTTCAGTGTCACACGTCAGCTTCACCATTCCGCAGAAAACACCCTTGACGCTCTCGATGTCTGCATATTCATCAACGGTTTCCCTATAATCACAGCTGAACTTAAGAATCATTACACAGGGCAGACTGTTAAAAATGCCATAAAACAATATCAAGATGACCGTCCGGCCACAGACCCTCTCTTTGCACCTCGTCGCTGTGCGGTCCATTTTGCTGTTGATGACGAGCAGATAATGATGTGCTCCGAACTGAAAGGTAAAGACAGCTGGTTCTTACCGTTCAACAAAGGGGTAAACGGAGGTGCGGGAAATCCGTGGAGAGAATCCAAGATTCTTACAGAATACCTTTGGCAGGAAGTTCTGACAAAAGACTCCCTCGCAGACATTCTGGAAAATTATGCACAAGTAATAGAAAAAGAAGAAGAGGGCAAGCCGAAACCGGTAAAGCGAGTTATATGGCCACGCTATCACCAGCTTGATTGTGTCCGCAAGCTCCTTTTCGAGACTCGCTCCAATCCAATCGGTCAGCGCTTTCTGATTCAGCATAGTGCCGGTTCCGGCAAGAGCAACACTATCACGTGGCTTGCATACCAGCTTGTGACACTTGTCGAGGATGACGAGAATATCGTGGATTCTGTCATAGTGGTTACGGACCGCGTCAATCTTGACAAACAGATACGTGGCAACATCACCGCTTTCAAACGTCTCTCCAACATAGTCGCCTGGGCAGAGGACTCGGCATCATTAAAAGAAGCCTTGCAAGGTGGCAAGAAAATAATAATCACCACCATCCACAAGTTTCAGTTCATTCTGGACACCATCGGCGGTTCATTGGGAAACATGAATTTCGCCATCATCATTGATGAAGCACACAGTTCCCAGAATGGAGCGATGTCCGCCGATATGAACATCGTGGTTTCCGGCAACTCTGAGAACGAGGAAGAAGACATAGAAGACCGCATCCTGAAAATCATCAAAGGACGCAAGATGGCTCCGAATGTCAATTATTACGCCTTCACCGCCACACCGAAGAACAAGACTCTTGAGATGTTCGGAACTCCTGTCCAACATCCAGATGGTCAAACAGGACACATCCCGTTCCACGAGTACACAATGAAGCAAGCCATTGAGGAAGGCTTCATTATGGACGTACTGCGTAACTATACTCCATATAAGAGTTATTATAAGATTATTAAATCAATAGAGGCCGATCCCGAATTTGACAAGAATCAGGCATCTAAGAAAATGCGGGGATTCGTGGAGCGTCAGCCTCAGACTATCAAGGAAAAATCCCTTATCATCGTCAATCATTTCCTTGACAAAGTCATCGGTGCGCATAAAGTCGGCGGCCAGGCGCGTGCAATGGTCGTAACCTCCAGCATCATCCGCGCCATTGAGTTTTACTATGCCATAACAAAGCAGCTGGAAGAAATGCACAGCCCATATAAAGCCATCGTCGCTTTCTCAGGAGAAAAGGAATATTGTGGAAAGATGGTTACAGAAGCGATAATAAACGGGTTCCCGTCATCTGAAATCGAAAAGAAGATAGAAAAAGACCCGTATCGTATCCTTGTCGTGGCCAATAAATTTCAGACCGGTTATGATCAGCCGCTTCTGCACACAATGTATGTTGACAAACAGCTTTCCGATGTAAAGGCCGTGCAGACCTTATCGCGTCTCAACCGTTGTCATCCAAAGAAAAAGGATACATTCATCCTGGACTTCGCCAATGACCCGGAGGACATTCAGCGTGCATTTCAGACATATTATAAAGGCACATCGCTCTCACACGAGACAGACCCGAACAAACTCAACGACCTCATCGAAATTGTAGAGGATGCCAATATCTACACTGATGAAGATGTCTTAGAGTTCAACAAACTCTATTGGACATCCGCGCCACGTGAGGACCTTGATGCCATAATCAACCGTTGTGTTGCCAGATTCAAAGACGAACTCTCCGAAGAACAACAAATAAAGTGTAAAAGCGCCATTAAGAGTTATGTACGTACTTATCCTTTCCTCGCTGCTGTGATGCCGTTCATCAGCCCGGAATGGGAAAAGCTCTACCATTTCTACTATTATCTGGGAACGAAACTGCCGAAACTGGCAATCGATGATTGGACAGAAGGACTTATCGAATCCATAGACTTCGACAAATACCGTATTGTCGAACAGGAAGAGGTTAATCTGTCACTCTCTGACACAAACACCGAAATAGACCCGGTGCCGGTAACTATTGGCGGAGGCAAGCCAGAGCCTCAGATGGAATCTCTTTCAAAAATAATCGAGGACTTCAACACTCTCTACGGAGGCATCGAATGGGAGCACGCTGACACCGTCCGCGCGCAGATCCAACAGCTCCCGGCCCTTCTTGCGAAAAGCGAATCATTTGTCAATGCTGTCCATAATTCTGACAGCGACACGGCCCAGCTCCAATGCAATACCGACCTGTTCCAGATAGTCATCAATATGATGGCCGAAAACACCGAATTTGCCCGTAACTACCTCGACAACGAGACCTTCCGCAATTTCGTCAACTCCCGCGTCTTCCAGCAAGCCAGCACGATGGTATAATTCACAAAATTTGTTTCACTATGACCGCAAATGACAACATAACAAGAAGAGCCATAACATATAGTGTTTTGGCACATATCAGCAGTTCTGCAAAACTGGCAAAAGGGCAGCTGGATGTGTTTGTCCCTATTGTTAAGAAATGTCTCCATCACATAAGCGATGGTAAGGCTGAAATCAAAGGAGCGAACATCAGTGAAATTGCTGATAGAATTGTCACTGACTGGCAAATTGAAATACCTGTTCCTGTCCTGCGAACTATTCTGACACAAATTTCAAAAGAATTTGACTGTGACGAAGACTCTAAACCTTTTGTTCTCAACAATGATGATTCTTTTTGGATTAAGAGGTTTATTTTTGCCGACTTTGATGCAGAAATTAAAGAGAGTGAACATAATGTTAAGGAACTTCAAAATGCTTATTTGAAATTCTGTAAAATCCAAAACATTCAGTCGGAAGACGGAAAAGGCGTTATTCGATTCATAGAACAGCACAAGGACACCCTTGCCCATTACTTAAGAAACTCAGATTGTCCGGATAAGACGGATTACTCGTTGCCGGCAAAATTCATAGAATATTTCAAACCGATAAAGCCTCTTTATGAAGAAATACGTGATTTATATTTAGGCGCAACAATTAGTTGTGCTATAGGATATCAGTTTAATGGTCTGAAAAATGATGTCACGCTTTTGCTTGACACCAACTTTATAATTAGTTTATTGGATTTGAACACTCCAGAATCAACCCGAACTTGTTCCAAATTATTGGAAGTCTGCAAGAAATCTGGATACTCTTTTCTAATACTGCCAGAGACTAAAGAAGAAATCCAGAGTCTTCTTGAGTTTAAGTCAAGAAGTCTCGATAAGGTTGCATTGCAGAAAAACGTCAATAAGGAAGACGTTTTTTGTGCTTGTGAAAGACGAGGTCTAAATAGTGCTGACTTGATGAGAATATCTGACAACATCGAAGACTCCCTCACAAAGTTCAGTATCAGAATACTGCCGAACTCAACAACGCTGAAAAATAAAGCTAAATTCAGCAATGAGTATCAAACTTTGAAAACATATAGAAATAATGACAAAGCCGCCCTTCATGACGCTATGGCTATAATGTATGTTAGAGAAAAGCGTGGTGGAAAAGCTGTGAAATCTTTTGAAAAGGTAAATTGTTGGTTCGTAAACAATTCTATCACACACGACTTCGAGCATAGCGCAATAGAGAACATCATAAGAGGCAACTCATCAGAGAATCAGCCGGAAATCATTAAGGCCGATGATTTGTTGAATATCTTATGGCTAAGTGCACCATCAATAAGGAGCGAAGTATCTTCTGATGAAATGGTTGACATCGGTCTTACTACATTGGTTGCTCATACTCTCAATAAATCCTTGCCCAAAGCACGTATTATTCGAGAACTTGACGAAAACATACAGAAATATAAAACAGAAGACATAACAGATCGAGATGTTTATCTCCTGTCAGTAAGAATAGCGAACAATCAGGTAAAAGACTTAGAAGAATTGAACACTCTTGCTGTGAAAGACACCGTAGAGTTTAATTGTCGAGTCAAAGAAGAGGCAAGAAAACAGGCCGAAATCGAAAAAGAACAACGAGAACAACTGAATAAGCTTTATTCAGAACTTTCAAATGCGATACACAGCATATCTAAACAATCGGAAGCAATGGTTTTGGACAAAGAAGCTCTGGATAAGCAAAACCAAAATCTCCAAGAAAAACTTAAAAAGTCCGAATCAGATAATGAAGCTATATCTGAAGAATCCGGAATAAAGGACATTATGATTAAACGCCAAAGAAAAATCATTTTCGGTCTATTGGCAGTTATTATTGCCATTATCCTATTCGTTCTATGCTATTTCTTTCCGATAGTAAAATGGTTAAAAGTAATACTAGGTGGAATTGGCTCTCTAGGAGGTTTATGGGGATTCATTAGTTTAATTATTAATATTGTAACGACTTTTAAGAAGTCAAGTTAAATAGGTTGACACAATCCCGACAATTATATACATATGGAACTGAAGGATCTTATAGGAGAGGCGACCGCCTATGACAAGAAAGAGAAGCTCGAAGCCGGCAAACCAAAGAGCTGGCTCAAGAGTGTTTCCGCATTCGCTAACGGCAATGGCGGCACATTGATATTCGGCATCAGCGATAATGACCGGATAGTCGGGCTTTCTGAAGCAGAAAGCGACTCCGAGCTTATCAGCGAGTGCGTCAAGACCAAGCTTGACCCTATTCCGGATATTCATCTCGAACTCAAAGAGATTGACGGCAAAAGACTGATCCTGCTCCACGTCAATGCAGGAACAGAAACTCCATATTACTACATCGGAGATAAGCAGCGCATAGCATACGTCCGTATCGGCAACGAATCCGTTGTCGCTGACCGTCTCCAACTGAAAGCATTGGTATTGAGAGGTTCCGGCAGGACTTACGATGCCCTCCCGTCGCCATACAAGTTCACGGATATGGCTTTCACCCAGCTGCGTTCCGCCTACTACAAGAGGCTTCACCGCTCATTCGAAGACAGCGAGTTCACTTCTTGGGGCATAATCGACGAAAACGGTGCGTTGACCAATGCCGGAGCGTTGCTCGCCGACGACTCCCCCATTCACCAGTCACGAATCTTCTGCACCCGCTGGAACGGCCTCACAATGACAAGCGGACTCGGTGAAGCTCTTGACGATGCCGAACTGGAAGGCAGCGTAATCGGCCAGCTGCAAGATGCCGTCGCATTCATACGAAACAATTCGCACAAGCGCTGGTGGAAAGAATCCGACCACCGCGAAGAACTTCCGGACTATCCCGAAAGAGCCGTGACAGAAGTCATCTGCAACGCCATCATTCACCGCGACTACCAAGAACTCGGCAGCGAGATCCACATTGACATCTACGACGACCGGATGGAAGTATATTCACCGGGAGGAATGATTGACGGCCGCCTGATTCAGCAGTTGAACCCGCTTTCCGTCCCGTCCAAACGTCGCAATCCCCTCCTCGCCGATTTCTTCAGCCGTCTTGACCTTATGGAACGACGTGGCAGCGGAATGAAGAAAATCCTCGGAGATTATGCCAGATTCGAGTCATTAAAGGAATACCACGCTCCAGAGTTCAGTTCCAACGCCACCGAGTTCCACGTAACCCTCTGGAATCTCAACTACGGCACCGATGTCGTAAAAGAAGTCGCTAACGACACATCCGATGCCACAAAAAGGTTCGTAAAAGGGTTCGTAAAAGAACCATCACAGTTCACAAAAGAGTTCGTAAAAGCCCAAAGACGCATATATAAGTTGATTTCAACGAACCCTCAAATCAACATCACGGCTATTGCAGAGAATTTAGGTGTATCTACCAGACAAGTCCAGAAGTACTTGAGAAGGCTCACTGAATTACAGTTGATCGCCCGTGAAGGCGGACGCAAAAACGGCATCTGGAAGATTCTCGACAAAGACTACGATGATTTCTTTGAACGAATCTAAAAAGAGTTTTATTTGCAAAGCAAATCCGCACAAACAATAAAGAATTGATTTTCAACAACATCTTATTTGCAAAGTAAATCCATCATCGAGGGATAAGCTGTCACTGACTGTCCGCTTGATTATACGGCTACGAACAGATCCTGACATTGGCTATGCGCGGCCTGTGATGGTCACATAATTGCCATAGAATCGTCCTACGACATAAATTTGGTGAGTTGGGGAGTTTTGCGTATATTAGTAACTTGTTATGCGAGCAGGCAGAGAGAGAGGATTTGGGGCGCACGTATGACAGCCAAACGGAGAGCCAAGCGGGGCATAGAATGAAATATTAATAACACAAATAATTTAAAAGTAAACAACATTGTATGAAAGGACATCCTAAAGGGCTGATTTCAGCGGCGCTGAGCAACATGGGCGAGCGCTTCGGGTACTACATCATGAACGCGGTTCTCACACTCTTCCTTTGCTCGAAGTTCGGGCTGAGCGACGAGACTGGAGGGCTCATCTACTCATTCTTCTATGCGGGAATATACATTCTCAGCCTTGTGGGAGGCATCATCGCCGACCGCACACAGAACTACAAAGGGACAATCCAGAAAGGTCTTGTTCTAATGGCTCTTGGCTATGTCGTTCTCTCAATTCCTATTCTCGCGACTCCTGAGAACAAGTCATGGCTGCTGACCCTGACCTGCGCGGCGCTCTTCCTGATCGCGTTCGGCAACGGTCTGTTCAAGGGCAACCTCCAGGCCATCGTCGGACAGATGTACGACAATTTCGAGGCCGAGGCCGCCAAGCAAGGTCCCGAGGCACTCAAGGAGGCACAGGGGAAACGTGACTCCGGATTCCAGATCTTCTACGTGTTCATCAACATCGGAGGCCTTGTCGCACCGTTCGTGGCTCCGCTTCTGAGAAGCTGGTGGCTGAAAGTCAACGGATTCATCTACAACTCACAGCTCCCTAGACTCTGCCATGAGTTCATCAGCAACGGCACTACCTCGCAGAACTTCATGGACGAGGCCGTGAAGGCGGGCGCCGATCCTGCGATGCTGGCCCAGGGCGGAGAGGCCGTAGGCACTTTCTGCACGAACTATCTGGACGTTTTCAACGCAGGCATCCACTATTCGTTCATCGCTTCCGTCGCAGCCATGATGATCTCTTTGGTGATATTCCTTGCCAACAAGAAGAAATTCCCTACTCCTGCCAAGAAGGCAGCCTCCGCCAATGCCGGCTACACCGCCGAGGAGAAGGCAACCATGGCAAAGGAGATCAAGCAGAGAATGTACGCCTTGTTCGCGGTCCTCGGCGTGGTGATCTTCTTCTGGCTCGCGTTCCATCAGAACGGACAGTCCCTCTCGCTCTTCGCGCGTGACTTCGTCAACACCGACAAGATCGCTCCGGAAATCTGGCAGGCCGTCAATCCGTTCTTCGTGATCGTGCTGACCCCTATCATCATGTGGATCTTCGGCGCGCTCGGGAAGAGAGGCAAGCAGATCTCGACTCCTCGCAAGATCGCCTACGGTATGGGAATCGCCGCCACGGCCTACCTGTTCCTCGCCATATTCTCAGGCGTGATGGGATATCCTTCCGCCGCTGATTTCAGAGGAATGGATGTAGCGCAGCAGGCCACAATGAAGGCTGGTCCTTGGGTGTTGATCGCGACCTACTTCTTCCTCACGGTAGCGGAACTCTTCATCTCTCCTCTGGGTCTCTCGTTCGTGTCGAAGGTCGCCCCGAAGCACCTTCTCGGACTTTGCCAGGGACTCTGGCTCGGCGCCACCGCCGTCGGCAACCTCTTCTTGTGGATCGGGCCTCTGATGTACAACAAGATGCCTCTGTGGGCCTGCTGGAGCGTGTTCCTCTGCATGTGTCTCGTCGCTATGGGCGTGATGCTCGGAATGGTCAAGTGGCTTGAGAAAGTTACTAAATGACAGAAGAGACAAGACGAACTTTGATCCTGTGGGCTGAGACCTACAACGACCCTCAGTACTTCCAGGAAGATCCGATAGCTTTCCCGACCTTGTTCGCGCAGCGTTTCAAGGCCGGGAAACGCTCATTGGCCGATGTGGAGACCGCGGCGGTCTTTGCGGCTCATTTCGCATGGGGCCGCAGGGCGATGATAATCCGTGACTGCGGCAGACTGTTCGACGAAATGGACTGGAAGCCTTACGAATATGTGATGCGCGGCAAGTGGCGGAACGATGACACCAGCATCCACCGCACGATCAAATGGAGCGAGGTCGCGGGAATATGCTCCCGTCTGAAAAAGGTCTATGAATCAAGGACTTCCCTCGAATCCCTGTCGCAGGACGAGTTCCGTACCGAAATCTACGGCCAGAAGACGGATCTCAAGGCGCCGAACAAGAAGATCAACATGATGAGGCGGTGGCTGGTCAGGGACGATGGCAAAGTGGATTTGGGAATATGGAAGGACACGGATCCCGCCGACCTTCTCATCCCATTGGACGTACACGTCTATGACGAGGCGATCGCACTCGGACTCACGTCCAGAAAGCAAAAAGACCTTGTGACCGTGAGGGAGATCACCGACTGCTTCGCGGACATATTCCCCGGCGACCCTTGCAAAGGGGATTTTTCCCTCTTCGGCTACGGTGTGACCCATCCAAAGCCTGCCAAAACAAAATAGCGAATATATTCGTATAATAATAAATGTGGCCGACAGTTTGCAATATTCGCAAATGATTGTCCGCCTTTGGAATTGATATATGCCAAGACTTTTCATCATAGCAGGTTGCAACGGTTCCGGAAAGACCACGGCATCCTACGCGCTTCTGCCGGGGATGTTGGAATGCAGCGAGTTCGTGAACTCCGACGAGTTCGCGAAAAGCCTTTCGCCGTTCCATCCGGAAAGCGCCTACGTGGCGGCCAGCCGCTATATGCTGATGAAGATGAGGTTCCTGCTCCAGAGAAAGGCCGATTTCTGCATCGAGACCACGCTTGCGACACGCTCTCTTCTCAAGGTGATCAAAGACGCGAAGGATGCCGGGTACTATGTCACGATCCTGTATTTCTGGCTGAACTCTCCGGATTTGGCAGTGGCCAGAGTGGCCGCAAGGGTGGCTGCCGGAGGGCACAACATCAAGGAGGAGACCATCCGGAGGCGCTACAATGTCGGACTTCACTACCTGTTCAGGGATTTTATGCCGATCTGCGACAGGTGGCTTCTCCTCGACAACTCGAATGTGCCGTTCTCGATTGTGGCCGAAGCGTCGGAGGACGGAAAGATAATCCGGGAGCCGGAAAAGTTCAGCAAGATCCAGGCGATCAACGAAGAATATGAAAAGCACCTGGAAGAAGAAAAAAGGAAACTAAAGAATGTACAAGGATAAGAATTTTTATCTCAACCTGTTCCAGGTCAGCGAGGCGCAGTTGGAAAGACTTGCGGCCGAAGGTTTGAAAGGGGGCGGGAGCTACTGCGACCTGTTCTTCGAGAACACTTCGTACAACGACCTGCTGCTGCGGGACGGAATCGTCTCCTCGGGTGGATTCCATATTGATTACGGTGTCGGGATCAGGGTTCTGAAAGGAGACAAGACCGGGTACGCCTACTCCGAGAGCACGGATTCGCGTTCAATGGCCGAAGCGGCTCTGGCGGCCTCCAAGATAGCTGAAGGTGCCACCGGAACAACGGCCGCGATCCGCCGCAGGATCGTCACCGCACCGAAGGACAGATATTCATACGAATATGATTGGAGATCATCCGACGCGACACAACTTGTCCCGTGGCTGGAACAATTGAAGGAGAAGATCGCTGCGAAAGATTCTAGAATTGTGAAGATCATCGTGTCGTTCTCCGGACAGGTCAGTGACATCTTGATGTTCAACTCCATAGGAGAACTGACCTACGAGACCAGACCAATGGGAATCCTGTCGGCCTCCGTCGTGTTCAGCCAGAACGGCAGAATTGAGAACAAGAATTCATCAAGAGCCTATCGTGCGGGAACAGAGATGCTTACGGAAGCGTTGCTGGACGAGATTGCGGACAGCATAGTCTCAGGAATTGATGACCGTTTCGCGGCCAAGCGCCCGAAAGGCGGACAGATGCCCGTCGTGATGGGGGCAGGAGCTTCTGGGATATTGCTGCACGAGGCTATGGGACACGCTTTCGAGGCCGATTTCAACAGGAAAGGACAGTCTGTCTTCTCCGAGAAAATGGGACAGAAAATCTGCGACGGAAGCATCTCGATCGTGGATGACGGAACGATTCAGTACAACAGAGGCGCGGTCAATTACGATGACGAAGGGATTCCGGGCCAGAAGACATATATGGTAAAGGACGGTGTTCTGGCTTCTTACCTGCACGACCGGATCAGCGCCGGGTTCTACGGGGTCTCCCCTACCGGCAACGGACGGCGGGAGTCATTCCGTTACGCTCCGATTCCAAGAATGAGGGCGACATACATGGAAAGCGGCAAGGCCGACAAGGAAAGCATCATCGCGTCCGTGAAGAAAGGAATATTCGTGGACCAGTTCAGCAATGGTGAGGTGCAGATCGGCGAGGGGGACTTCACTTTCTATGTCAAGAGCGGATTTCTGATCGAAAATGGACGGTTGACCCAGCCGGTAAAGGACATAAACATCATCGGCAACGGACCGCAGGCCTTGGCGGACATCGTGGCCGTGGGCAATGACCTGAAGATTGACGAGGGGGCATGGACATGCGGCAAAGGACAGAGTTGTCCGGTGTCCTGCGGAATCCCTACAGTGTTGATCGACAAGCTTACAGTTGGAGGAGAATAGAATGGAAGAGATCAACGGAATGCTGACCGGGCAAGAAATGAAAGTCGCTGACGTTTGCCTGGGGAAGGCTCTCGACCTTGGAGCGGATAAGGTTCGCATCACGCTGAACAAGAGCCTGATGGAATTGTTCGGGACTCTCAACGGAGAGCTGGACAAGGTGAACCACTGCCTTGACAGGTCGATCAGCGTCTGCCTTTTCGTGGACGGAAAGTTCGGAAGTTTCTCAACCAACAGGCTGGTGGAAAGCGAGTTGGATGATTTCCTCAAAAAGGCGATCGCAACGGTCAGGATGCTTGCGGAAGACCCTTGCAGAGACTTGCCGGATCCGTCCAGAACGGCGAAAAACGCCGTGACCGGCAAAGAACTCGGACTTTTTGACGAGACTTATCCTGCCCTGACATCGGACGGGAGGCTAAGGATGGCGATCGACGCGAGCATATTCAAAAAGCATTGCGGCGACGGGCTCATCTCTGAGGAGGGGGAATATTCAGACTCCATCTTCGACTCTCTGGTGATCGATTCCAATGGACTGCGCTGCCGCCACACCGAGACTTCCTTTGAATATGGGGTCGAAGTGACTGTGCAGGACGCTGACGGGAACCGGTACAGCAGTTACTGGTGGGACGCTGCTCCGATGCTCAAGGATTTGAACATCAAGGACTGCGGCGAGACAGCATACCGGCGGGCGATGGCCCAGATCGGCCCGGTCAAGGTCGAGAGCGGGAAATATTCAATGGTCATTGACAGTGAGGTGGCCTCAAGGCTGGTGACACCTGTGCTGAACGCTCTGGGAGGATATTCATTGCAGCAGAAGAATTCGTTCATGCTGGATTCGCTGGGGAAGAAGATGTTTCCGGAGTGGATGAATATATGGGACAGGCCGGCGAGTGTCGGGGAGACGGGATCGAGACTGTTTGATTCTGAAGGAGTCGCGACGGCAGAGACTCCTATCATCGAAAACGGTGTTGTCAATGAATATTTCATCAACACTTATATGTCTAAGAAGATAGGGATTGAGCCGACTATCGAGGATGCCACAAGGCCGGTTCTTCTGACTTGTGTCGCGCCGTCCATCGCCAGTAAGGTCACTTCGACAAGCTCAGTGACCGATCGTGGTTCGGTCGCGGGGCAAACGTCATTGGTCGCCGAGCCTGTCGAAGCGACATGCGGCAAAGATGAACTGATGCGCCTGGTCGGCGACGGTATCCTCGTGACCGGACTCAACGGCGGCAACAGCAACTCCGCCACGGGCGACTTTTCCTTCGGAGTGGAAGGCTTCCTTTTCAAGGACGGCAAGATAGTCCACCCGGTAAGAGAGATGCTCATAACCGGCAATCTCCTCACCCTTTGGAACAATCTTTTGGCAGCCGGAAACGACGCGAGGTTCTGTAAGTCAAAACTTATTCCTACCTTAGCGTTCGGGAATGTCGATTTCAGCGCTTGACAAAGAATCGGCAGAAACATATAACAGACGGAAAACAAACATATTAACAATAAATCATCATCATGAAAGTACAGAAAAACAATGTGGTCGAGCTGACCTACGAACTGATCGTTGACGGAAAACTCGCCGACAAGGCGACGCAGGAGCGTCCGCTTGGCTACATTCACGGAACACATATGCTTCTCCCGAAATTTGAGAGCGAGGTGGAGGGCAAGGAACCAGGCGACGAGTTCGCGTTCACCCTCACACCGGAGGAAGGCTACGGCACATTCGACGAGACGCGTCTCTTCGAACTGCCTAAGGCTGCATTCGAGATCGACGGAAAGGTGCGCGAGGATCTTCTCGTTGTAGGCCAGATCATCCCGATGCTCAGCAACACCGGTCAGGTCGTCCAGGGAACCGTGCACGAGGTAAAGCCGGACACGGTCGTGATGGACTTCAACCATCCGATGGCCGGCAAGACCCTCAACTTCACCGGCAAGGTGGTGAGCGTCAGGGAGGCCACGGAGAAAGAGCTTAAGGAGGGTCTGCACGGAGAGTACCTTCCGCAGGAGGAGCATGAGTGCCACTGCCACAAGGGCGAGGGCGGCTGCCACGGCGAAGGTCACAAGGATGGCGAGTGCTGCCACGGAGAAGGTCACAAGGATGGCGAGTGTTGCCACGGAGAAGGCAAGAAAGACGGCGAATGCTGCCACGGCAACGGCGACTGCCACAAAGAGTAATTTAGGAATATGCGCACGGCGGTTGTCATACTGAACTGGAATACAAAGGAATATCTTGAGCGTTTCCTGCCCGGTCTGCTGGCCTCGGCCACGGACGGAGCAGAGATCGTTGTCGCTGACAGTGCATCCACGGACGGATCAATGGAGATGTTGTCCGAAAAGTTTCCGTCGGTAAGACAGATCCGTCTGGACAGGAACTACGGCTTCACAGGCGGGTACAACAGAGCTTTCAAGGCCGTCTGCGCACTGCCTGAAGCCGGAGATCTTGAATATTTTGTCTTGATCAACTCGGACATTGAAGTCCCAAAGGACTGGCTGGAACCACTAACCGACTGGATGGACACTCATCCTGACTGTGCGGCCTGCGCCCCGAAACTCCATTCCTGGTACGACAAGGACAGTTTCGAATATGCCGGTGCGGCCGGTGGAATGTTGGACCGTTTCGGTTACCCGTTCTGTCGCGGAAGGGTTCTCAAAAGAGTTGAGAAAGACTCCGGCCAGTACGACTCTCCGGCCAAAGTCTTCTGGGCCACAGGAGCCTGCCTGATGGTCCGCAAGACGGAATATTCAAAAATGGGAGGGCTGGACGACAGGTTCTTCGCCCACATGGAAGAGATAGACCTCTGCTGGCGACTTCAGCTGGAGGGAAAAAGCATATTCGTTGTGCCTCAGTCAGTTGTGTGGCATCTTGGCGGCGGCACACTGCCGAACGACTCTCCGTGGAAGCTGAAACTGAACTATCGGAACAACCTTCTGATGCTCCAGAACAACCTCGCGAAGACATATTCATTGCAGGAAGTGAGGGAACTGACACCGGAAAAGGCGGCTGTCAAGGCTTGCGGACGTGCCCGAGGAACCTTATTCATAAGAATGTGTCTGGACGGGTGTTCCGCGCTGGCCTATCTGCTGACAGGAAAGAAGGACTGCTTCAAGGCTGTCTGGGAGGCGCACAAGGAGTTCCGCAGCCTCTGCACCAAAACTGATGTCAAGGAGATTCAGGAATATGCCGACACACACCGCAGGATTGATGTTCCGGCACTTTTCCCGGAGTGGATCGTACCGCTGGCGATGCTCAGGGGGAACGGTATTTTTGACTATTTAAGAAAGTTGATATGAAAATCGTCATTCAGGGAGCCGGCGAGGTAGGTTCGCATCTGGCGAAGATGCTTAGTCTTGAGGCCAATGACATAACCGTCATTGACGATGATCCGCAGAGGCTTGCCAACATCAGCTCGATAGCCGACGTGATCGCCATCGAAGGAGCGCCATCCTCGCTGAGGGTGATGCGCGAGGCCGACGTGCAGAACGCCGACCTGTTCATCTCCGTCGTGCCTTTCGTGCCGCAGGATGTGAATCTTGTGAGCGCACTACTGGCCAAAAATCTCGGAGCCAGGAAAGTTACTGCCAGAATCGATGACAACGACTTCCTGTCAGCAGAGAACAAGCTGCTGTTCAAGCAGATGGGCATCGAATTGATGTTCTATCCCGAAAGGCTTGCGGCCGACGAGATATTCGATCTGCTCAAGCATTCCTCCTCGACTGAATCCATGGATTTCGCCCGTGGAAAGCTTCAGGTCGAGGTGTTCAAACTGGAGGAGGACTCCCCTCTTCTGGACATGAAGCTCGCCGAGTTCGCCGCCATAGCCACCAGTGACGAGTTGCAGTTCCGTGTGATCGCCGTCTCACGTGGCGGAAAGACTATCATGCCAAAGTACGACACGAAGTTCATGTTCAATGACCTGGTCTTCATCATCGCCACCCGGGAGGGTATGACATTCCTGATGAAATTCCTCGGCAAGAGCAATGTTGAGATTGACAAGGTGATGATCCTCGGAGGGTCGCACATCGCCGAGCTTGTCGCCGCAAGGCTCAGCCCCAAAATCAGCTCGGTGAAGATTCTGGAACGAGACAAGGAGCGTGGAATGATTCTGTCAGAGAGACTTCCCGACAATGTGATCGTGGTGATCGGCGACGGCAGGAACTCGGACCTGCTTCTGGAGGAAGGAATCAAGGACTATGACGCGTTTCTGGCCCTGACCGGCAATGACGAGGCCAACGTTCTGGCCTGCGTCGTGGCGAAGAAATTCGGCGTTGACCGCACCATCGCCGAGGTCGAGAACATCGAGTACATCCACCTAGCAGAAGAGATGGGCGTGGATTCGGTCATCAACAAGAAACTCATCACCGCCGGCCGGCTGTTCAAGTTCACCCTCAGCGGCAAAGCACGTCTGGTCAAGTACATGAGCGGCACCGACGCTGAGGTTCTTGAATATACCGTAGCCCCGAACAGCGCCATCACAAAAGGCACACTGAAGGATATCTCCTTCCCGAAAGACGCCGTGATCGGCGGCTTGATCCGAGGCAGCGAGTCCTACATCGCCATCGGTTCCACCCGCATAGAGCCTTACGACCGGGTCGTGGTCTTCGCCCTCCCGCACACCGTCAAGGACATCGACCGGTTGTTCCGATAGAGGACTACACTCAAGTTACGACAAAAAAATCGCACCGCATTACGATTTTGTTACCAGATGATGTCGTGTACAACAGAACCGATTGAGAACGAAAAAAGTCCACGTCTGAGTGCCTTGACAGGGAGCGTTGACTGGAAAGTCAGACGGAGAGATCAAGCCAGCGGGTTTCCTTGGTGTCGAGTTCCGAGGAGACCTCGGCGAAGCGGGTGGTGACTTTCCGGAGTTCGGCGGGGTCGGTGAGGCCGCCGTTCATCTGAGACTCAAGGGCGGACTTCTCGGCGGAGAGGGACTCGATGTCTTTCTCAAGTTGCTCAAGCTCACGTTGTTCCTTGTAGCTTAGCTTGCGGGGAGCATCGGGACGTGTCGTTTTGGAGGAAGCGTTGCCGTCAAGCGGAGATGATGCCGAAACCAGACCGGGAGCCACGGTGGCCTTTGAGGCACGTTCCTCCTCACGGGTCTTGGCGCGTTTTCCGGCTTCGAAGTCCTTGATGAACTCGCGGTACTGGCTGTAGCTGCCGATGAAGTCCTTGACCTCACCATCGCCGCAGAAGACAAACAGATGGTCCACCAAGCGGTCCAGAAAATGACGGTCGTGGGAGACAAGGATCAAAGTGCCCTTGAACTCTTTCAGATACTCTTCAAGAATATTTATGGTCACGATGTCCAGATCGTTCGTCGGCTCGTCCATTATCAGCAGGTTCGGCTGCCTCATCAGGATGGTCAGCAGGTAGAGGCGGCGTTTCTCTCCTCCGGAAAGCTTGCTGATGCGGTTGTTCAGCATATCGTGCGGGAAGAGGAACTGGCTCAACAGATGAGTGTCGTTCACGATCTCCAGAACAGTCTGGTTTTCATCGAACTGCATTCCACTCTGGCGGTAGTAGCCGATCTTCAGCGACTCTCCCCTCTGGATCTCACCGGTTACCGTCCCCGGATCCGACGGATCCATATTCCCGATCAGAAGATTGATGAACGTGGTCTTGCCGACACCGTTCTTGCCGACGATGCCGACTTTCTCGTAGCGCTGGAAGTTGTACGTGAAATGGCTAAGGTAGCAGTCTCCGCCGTAATAGAAACTGACATCCTTGCAGTTGATGATCTTGGTTCCGAGCCTGGAGGCAGGCCCCATCTCGCCGAGGCTCACGCTGTCGGTCCTGTAAACCTGCCCGGCCCTGTCCTTCAGCTCGTAGAAAGCGTTCTTGCGGTACTTGGCCTTGCCGGTTCTGGCGCATGGACTGGCGTGCATCCACTCCAGCTCACGGCGCAGAAGATTCTTGATCTTATCAGTCTCGGCATTGTAGTTTTCGATGCGTTCCTGCCTCTTCTCCAGATAGTTCTGATAGTCGCCTTTATAAATATATACGGCTCCGTGATCCATCTCCATCACGGTGTTAGCCACGGAATCCAGAAAATAACGGTCATGGGTCACCATCAGAAGCGTGCATCGGGCGTGAGACAGATAGTTCTCCAGAAACTCGATGCCGTCGATGTCCAGATGGTTGGTCGGCTCGTCCATCACGAAGAAGTCCGCCTCGCTGGCAAGCATCACGATGATGGCCGCCCGCTTGATCTCCCCGCCCGAAAGCACCTTCATCTTACGGTCATATTCAGACATCCCGAAGGAGGTCAGAAGGCGGCGGACGCGCTGCTCATATTCAGCAAGATGTTCAGGATCAAGATTCTTCGTCCACTGTTCGCTGTCCCGCATAATCTGATCCCACACGGTGGATTCGGGATCATATTCATACTCCTGCTCAAGGAACGCGATGCGGATGTCCTTGAGGAATATGATCTTGCCGCCGGAGTCGGAGCTGTCCTTGCCGGCCAGAATGCGCAGAAGGCTGGTCTTACCGGTGCCGTTCGGGGCGATCAGGGCGATCTTGTCGCCCTCGTTGATGTTGAAGCCGATGTGCTCAAACAGGACTTTCGGCCCGTATGACTTGGAGATGTTCTCTATCTGAAGGTAACTTGGCATATTCGTAGTAAAATGTAACCGTCAACAAAAACTTCTAAAACAACCGGCCCCGCTTTCCTGCCGCCTGCAAAATTAGCGATTAATCGCCGAATATTCGCTCTTCTGCCCCTCAAAATCTTCCCAGCCTCCGTCCGCATTTTGAAGTAATTTCACAAAACACGTTCAGCCGAAGTGGCAGCGGAAGGCGGTAAGACAATGAATAAGCTGAATAACTCGTGGTAAATCATCTGAGTTTTTCAACATATTCATTAATAGGCAACGTTCTAAGGCACATTGGCATGAACGTGTTTTGTAAGATGCAACGGCCATTTGCAGTAGCAGCCGAAGGCCTTGGAACATCCGAAGCTCCGGAACCTCCGAAGCATCCGAAGCGAATCATTACGTACTGTTGTTTGTGTTTTCAGAGTAATTTCATATCTTTGACGTGATTATGAACCAGATCCATCAGGAGTACACGATGGAAAGGAGACCGGAAAGCCTTCCCTGGCGAGGGTCATTCCGGCTTATGACGACAAGAGAACCCTACTTTCGGAAGAAAACCAACAACCAAAGAATATGAATAAATACATCATCACTATCATTGTAGCCCTTATGGCTTTCGGCATCGGCGCCAAGGCGCAGACCGTGTATTCATGTCAGTACAAAAGCGAGGCGGACGTGAAAGTCCATGTCACCAAATACAAGTCCGAGGCGGATCTGGTCGTCTACAAATGCAAGTACAAGAGCGAGGCCGAGGGCAACAAGGGGCTTTGGTTTTTTGTGAAATACAAGAGCGAGGCGAAAAAGAAGTTGTTTTTCGTGAACTACAAGAGCGAGGCCGACATTGTGATTTATTTTACAGACTACAAGAGCGAGGCCGGATGGAGGAACAATAGCAAAAAACATCTGATGTACTGACGTTTAGAAAGTACGTCTTGTCATTGATCGCGGCTCTGGTGGCCGCGGTCGGTGTTTCCGCCAGAGCCACATCCGGCTTTGGACCGCGCGGCCGCACCAAATATTCGCGCCACGCAGTAGTTCTCAGAGATAGACCGAAGAGTTTTTCCACCAACTTCCCGTCAGCATTCATCCTCAAACGGGATTTCTTTTGCGCGGAGGGGAGAAGAATCACGTTTTTTGTGTAAGTTTGCAGTCCCAACGGAGAAGGGTGGGCTATGGGCGATGCGGCTGGAGGCCTTCCCGTCATGTGCGGGGATGGAAAAGCGTATAGGGATGTTGAATATTCACGAAAGTTAAATGATTGAGAATATGAGGTTTACGAATAGGATTCTGATGATGGCACTGCTGGTGGCGGGTCTTTTTGCGGTGTCTGTCGATGGGTATTGCTGGGGGCAGAAGGGGCATGATGTCACTTGCGCTGTCGCGCAGCGGCATCTTACCCGAAAGGCGGCAAGGAAGATTGACGAAATACTTGACGGGAAGACCATTGTGTACTGGGCGAATTGGATGGACAATGCCAGCCACACTCCTGAATACCGGTACACCAGCTCGTGGCATTACAGGAACACTGACGAGGGCGAGACTTTCAGCGGAGCTCCCCTTAACGAGAACGGCGATGTCGTCCGCGCCGTCAACGAGCAGATAGCGGCGTTGAAAAGCGGGAAGCTTGACAAGGAGGAGCAGGCGCTCTCATTGAAGTTCCTGGTCCACCTTATGGGCGACCTGCATTGTCCGATGCACATGGGACACAGGTCGGACCGCGGCGGCAACAGATGGCAGGTGCAATTCTTCAACAACGGTACGAACCTTCATTCCATCTGGGACACCGGAATCATCGAGAGCGCCCACAAATGGACATATTCGGAATGGGTCGAGCAGATTGACACCAACCCTCGGGCCGAGAACAGGAAGATGGCGGAAGGGACACCGGAATCCTGGGGCGAGGAGACCTACGGGATCTGCAGGACAATCTACGCCTCGACTCCTGTCGGCTCAAAACTGTCCTATGACTACGTGGGCGAATGGACCGGGACGGTGGAAGTCCAGCTTCTACGCGGCGGCCTGCGGCTTGCCGCTGTCCTGAACGACATTTTCGGATAGCCCGGAGGAGCATCAGAAACCGAAATAGTTCCGGGCGTTGTTGTAGGAGATGTCGCGGACCATACGGGCGACAGTGTCAATCTCGGATGCCGGAATCTTGCCGGCCTCGACATCGGTGCCGATGATGTCGCAGAGGATGCGGCGGAAATACTCGTGGCGCGGGTAGCTGATAAAGCTGCGGGAGTCGGTCAGCATTCCAACAAAACGGCTGAGGAGGCCGAGAGAGGACAAGGTGTCCATCTGACGGCGCATTCCATTCTCCTGATCGAGGAACCACCAGCCGGAGCCGAACTGCATCTTGCCGGGAACCGTGCCGTCGTTGAAATTGTAAGCCATTGTGGTCATTACCTCATTGTCCTTCGGATTGAGGCAATAGAGAATGGTCTTCGCAAGGTTGCCGGTCATGTCCAAGACATCGAAGAATCTGTTTCCGGCCACGGCTATTGGCTTGTCATTCATCGAATCACAACCTGCGTCAGGTCCGACACCATTGAATAGCCTCGTACAGTTGTTGCGCAAAGGCCCTACGTGGAACTGCTGCGTCCACCCGGACTCCGCGTCCATCACGGCAAGGTCGTACAGGACGGCACTCTTGTACTTGACAGCGTCATATTCATCAACAGGCATTCCTGAAAGGGTGGTTTTGAATATTCTTTCAATCTCGCTTTCATCATATTCCTCAGCATAGAATGTGTCGAGACCGTGGTCCGAAAGGCGGCAGCCAATCGACCCGAAGAAGTCGTGACGCTTGCGAAGAGCCTCGATCAATGTTGAATATGACCGGATCTCAACACCTGCGGCCTCGGAGAGTCTCCCAAGATATTCATTTAATGACTTGACATCCTCGATTCCCATCACCTTGTCAGGCCTCCAGGTAGGCAGCACTTTGGTGCCGAACGGGTGTTCCGCGATCTGTTTGTGCCAACGCAGGTCATCCGCCGGGTCATCGGTCGTGCAGACCACCTCCACGTTGAACTTGCGGATAAGCGCCTGGCCGCGGAACTCCGGAGTAGACAGTTTGGCGTTGCACTCCTCGAAGATCTCACGGGCTGTCTCCGGCTTCAGGATTTTGTCTATTCCGAAAACACGGCTCAGTTCCAGATGCGACCAGTGGTAAAGCGGATTACGCATCAGGTAAGGCATTGTCGCCGCCCATTTCTCGAACTTCTCCCAAGAGGACTTGTCTCCGGTGATATATTCCTCCGGCACTCCGTTCGCCCTCATCGCGCGCCATTTGTAGTGGTCGCCGCTGTGGCCGTCCACCAGCCAAAGCTGCGTGATGTCGCGGAACCGGATATTCTCGGCGATCTCCCGTGGTGAAAGATGGCAGTGATAGTCTATTATCGGCAGTTTCTCGGCCTCGCCGTGGAACAACTGACGTGCCGTCTCATTGGACAGCATAAAGTTTTCGTTGATGAATGCGCTCATTGTCTGTTCTTTAACATTTGGATGTTCTTTCGGTCCGGAAGACTTGTAGCCTAAGTCATTCCTCCGTCAGAACCTGGCTTGACAAAGTTAACAATGGTAACGCTAATTCGCAACATAAATATGGTCTGACATTATGTCAGCGATTATGTAATTGGCAGATAATTTGATACCTTTGCAGTCGCTTTGGATGGTCTGGTGACTGTCCAGAGCGTGGATTGTTTTGATTATAAGGAGTATCAGATATGAGCAAAAAGAACAAGGAAGTAAATAATAAAGAGCAGGAAGAGCCTAAGCGGGCCGGTAAGACTGCCGAATCGGCGGAAAACAAAGCCGGAAACGAGCAGAAAGGCAAGGAAGAGGCTCCGGAGGTTGACGAGGAGGCCAAGAAGATTGAGCAGAAACTCAACACTCTTCTGAAAGAAAACGAGGAGCTTAAGGCCAGCGTGGCAAAGGAGAAGGATGACTACATCCGCCTGATGGCCGATTTCGAGAACTTCCGCAGACATTCCGCGGAGGCAAAGCTTGAGCTTGTCTCGTCAGCGGCGGCTGACACGATCAAGGGTCTGCTTCCGGTGCTGGATGACTGCGAGAGGGCGATGAAGATGCTGGAGGAGAACTCGGCCGATGAGGTGGCCAAGGAAGGCACAGCGTTGATATTCAACAAACTGATGGGATATCTTAAAACCAAGGGACTTGAGGTGATCAAGGCCAAGGGCGAGAAGTTCGATACGGACTTCCACGAGGCTGTGGCCCAGTTCCCGGTTCCGGAGGAAGACAAGAAAGGCTTGGTGTATGATGTCGTCCAGACGGGCTACACCCTTTCCGGAAAGGTCATCCGCTACGCCAAGGTTGTTGTCGGAATATAGGAGATAGACGAATATGGCAGAAAAAAGAGATTACTACGAGGTGTTGGGGGTCGCGAAGACAGCCAGCGCCGATGAGATAAAGAAAGCCTACAGGGCTGCCGCGATGAAGTGGCATCCTGACCGTTGGGTGGACGGCACCGAGGCTGAGAAGAAGACCGCCGAGGAGAAATTCAAGGAAGCTTCGGAGGCATATTCAGTGCTCAGCGACCCTGACAAAAAGGCAAAATATGACCAGTTCGGATTCGCTGGTGTGGACGGCCAGTCTGGGCCGGACTTCAGCGGAGGGTTCGGAAACCTGAACGACATCCTGAACGACCTGTTCGGAGGAGGCTTCAGCGGATTCACCGGCTTCGGTGGATTCGGCGGAGGTCAGGGACGCACTCAGCAGCAAAGGGTTATGAAAGGCCGTGACATCCGTACAAGGATTCGTCTTACCCTTGAGGAGATCGCCAGCGGAGCGGAGAAAGAGATCACAATCGAGCGCAACAGACCTTGTCCTGACTGCGGAGGACGCGGAACCAAGAACGCTTCCGATGTCAAGACCTGCCCGACCTGCAACGGCACAGGACAGACACAGCGTGTGGTCAACTCGCTGTTCGGAAGGACGGTGACATATTCAACCTGCCCACAGTGCGGCGGCGAAGGGAAAGTCATCAGCAATCCTTGCCGCACCTGTGGCGGCACTGGTTTAGTCCGCAGACGCGAGACCGTGAAGGTCAAGATCCCGGCGGGTGTCGAGGATGGTATGCAACTGACAATCAAAGGCGAAGGGCACGCCGCCCCTCACAACGGTGTGAACGGTGACCTGCTCGTTATCATCGAGGAGATTCCTCACTCATCATTGAAACGCGACGGCAAGAACCTGTTTTATTCTACAGTGATTTCCGTTACCGACGCCATCTTGGGAACCGAGATCACGGTACCTTGTCTGGATGGGTCATACAAAGTGAAAGTCGATCCCGGCACCCAATCCGGCACCGTGATGAAGCTTCGCGGAAAGGGACTCCCTGCCGTGAGCGGGTACGGAAGCGGAACAGGAGACCTCTACGTGAAGATTCTGGTCTGGATTCCAAAGAGACTCTCCTCTGATGAGAGGAACGCCCTGGAGAATATGAGGACAAGCCGTTCGTTCACCCCGGATCCTTCCCGTGACGACAAGGCGTTGTTCGACAAGATGAAGAACATTTTCTAAATGAGAGGCAAACTAATAATCGGCATAATGGCCTTCCTGTGCGTTTCGTGCGGGAGGGCTGTTTCCGTTCTTGACAGCGACTTCAAACTGGATCACGTGCTGGAGGTCGAAGGCCGCCAGGGGGTCGCCACCGACGGGGATTTCTACTATATTTCCGGATCCACCGCACTCTATAAATATGATATGGAGGGCAATCTGGTCGCCAGGAACGAAGCCCCGTTCAAAGACCTTCAACTGGAATGCAACCACATCGGCGACATCGATGAATATGACGGAGAGATCTTCGCCGGTTGCGAATATTTCCTTGACGGTGTCGGCAAGAACATCCAGACCGCCATCTACGATGCGAAGACCCTTGAATATAAGCGTTCAATCCCTTGGGTTCCTGAATCCGGCCAGGTCGAATGCTGCGGCCTCACCGTTGACCGTGACCGCAAGGAGGTCTGGATGGCCGACTGGGTACAAGGCTCGGAACTTTACTGCTACGACCTCAAGACCGGGAAGTACCTCAGGAATCTGACACTCTCCCCCGCCCCGAGACTCCAGCAGGGTATCTACTGCGTGGACGGGCAGATGCTCGTCTCCTGCGATGACGGTGACGCCGAGAAAGACGAGCCTGACAACCTTTACAAGGTAGATCTGGAGACAGGTGAGGTAACGTTGTTCCGCACGATGGACGATTTCATCCTGACCGGTGAGATAGAGGGGCTTACGATGAATCCCAAGAACGGTAATCTCATCGTGATGTCCAACAGAGGCGCAAGGATCATCCTCGGCATGCCGAAGGGCTTTTACCCAGGCTACGACCGGGAGATCCACAACATCTACATTTACACACCAGAAAATAACAACGAACGATAATGGCAAAAGTAATCACATTCGGCGAGATCATGCTCAGGCTCTCCACCCCGGGCTACCTGAGATTCTCGCAGGCAAAACAATTCGAGGCCACTTTCGGAGGCGGTGAGGCCAATGTGGCCGTGTCTCTGGCCAATTTCGGAATAGACACGGAATTCGTCACAAGATTCCCCGATAACGACATAGCGCGAAGCTGCATCCGCGACCTTCACTCCTATGGGGTAGGCACGAAGCACTGCGTCTTCGGCGGAGAGCGCCTGGGAATATATTTCCTTGAGACCGGTGCAGTGGCACGTCCAAGCAAGGTAGTTTACGACCGTGCATATTCATCAATCTCAACCATCCAGCCGGGAATGATCGATTGGGAGAAGGTCTTCGAGGGAGCGGACTGGTTCCATTGGACCGGTATCACTCCGGCGATCAGCCAGAGTGCGGCGGATGTCTGCCTTGAGGCGGTAAAGGCCGCGAACAGACTTGGAATATTCGTGTCCTGCGACCTCAACTACAGGAAGAACCTTTGGAAATATGGCAAGACCGCGGCTGAGGTTATGCCGGCCCTCGTGGAAGGCTGCGACCTCATCCTTGGCAACGAGGAGGACGCCGAGAAGGAGTTCGGTATCAAGCCGGAGGGATTCAACGCCGAACAGACGGATGGAGCCATTGACCAGAGTCGTTTTGAGAGCGTCTGCAGACTGCTTATGGCAAGGTTCCCGCGCTGCAAGAAGGTGGCCATCACCCTGCGCGGCTCGATCAACGCCAACCACAATACCTGGGGCGGGGTAATATTCAATGGAGAGAGACTCTTCCAGTCCCGCCGCTATGACATCACACACATCGTTGACCGTGTCGGCGGAGGAGACTCGTTTATGGGCGGACTCATCTATGGCCTCCTGACCTACAAGGATGACCAGCAGGCGATTGACTTCGCCGCGGCGGCATCTGCGCTGAAGCACACCATTTTCGGTGACTTCAACCAGGTCAGCGTCAAGGAAGTGGAGAATCTTATGAAAGGAAACGGCTCAGGCCGTGTGTCAAGATAATTTTACGGATATGTCAAAATACAGAAAGCTTGAGACCTTGACGGCGATGAAAGAGACGGGAATAGTCCCGGTCTTCTTCAACAATAATGTGGAAATCGCCCAAAACGTTGTCAAGGCCTGCTATGAAGGCGGCATCATGGCCTTTGAGTTCACAAACCGCGGAGACTTCGCGATCGAGGTTTTCAAGGAGTTGTCCAAGTTCGTTTTGGCCGAGTGCCCCGGGCTTATCCTCGGTGCGGGAACCATTCTGGACACTCCAACGGCAGCTCTATACATTCAGATGGGCGCGAACTTCATCGTGTCACCGTCTCTGAACCCGGAGGTCGCCAGACTGTGCAACAGACACGGGATTCCTTACACCCCTGGATGCGGAAGCGTCACCGAGATCTGCAACGCGCAGGAACTCGGCTGTGACCTCGTGAAGGTCTTCCCTGCCGGAAGCGTAGGCGGACCGAAGTTCGTGAAGGACGTTCTCGCACCTCTGCCTTGGTCTATGATCATGGCCACAGGAAGTGTGGAGCCGACCGAGGAGAATCTCTCGGCCTGGGCCAAATCCGGAGTCACCTGCGTCGGGATGGGCTCTAAACTGTTCCCGAAAGAGATGATCGCGGCCGGAGAATGGTCAAAAATCACCGATTTGTGCAGATCAGCGCTGAAATTCTTCAAATAATCTCAAAAAGTTTTTGGAATTAAGAAAATATTCGTACATTTGCAGTCCGAAAAAACAAGAGCAACCGCTTACGGGTCGTTATCAAATGTGCGTAATGTTGCCACAAAATTTATTGAGAGATGGATTTGATTAAAGTTGTAGAACAGGCTTTCGCTAACGAGAAAGTCGCTACGTATCCAAAATTCAAGGCCGGTGACACAGTTACCGTAACCTACAGAATTAAGGAAGGTGACAAGGATAGACTCCAGAAGTTCAGAGGCGTGGTTATCCAGCTTAGAGGTGCTACTCCTCAGACAAAGACCTTCACAGTCCGCAAGATTTCAGGAGGTATCGGAGTTGAGAGGATTTTCCCGATTCAGTCACCATTCATTGACAGCATTGAACTGAACAAGGTCGGCAAGGTTCGCAGGGCAAGAATCTTCTATCTGCGTCAGCTTTCCGGTAAGAAGGCAAGAATCAAGGAAAAGAAGCTTGCCATAGTTAAGGAAGAGCAAGCATAGTCCTTGTAGAGATAAAGTCGGAGCGGGTCTCCGACAAACTGGTCCCCTAGCTCAACTGAATAGAGCATTTGACTACGGATCAAAAGGTTACAGGTTTGAATCCTGTGGGGATCACAAAGATGCGAGGCTATTGAACACAATCAATAAGTCTCGCATTTGTTTTGCGGAATTAGCTCAGTTGGTAGAGCGTTGGCTTCCCAAGCCGAAGGTCACGAGTTCGAGCCTCGCATTCCGCTCAGAGAAAACGGCAAAGGTAATCCACCTTGGCCGTTTTTGTTTTACAAAAGACGGTATATTCTGTACACGGAAAGGCCTTCGCACGTACATTTTCTATCCCGTAAAACAACTGAAGACCGCTCTTACGGGTATGCAGAACTTTGCGCACCTAAAACAGCTTCCATTTGATAGACAACAAGTTGGCGTTCCAGGTGCGCTCATATTCGCACACCTAAGAGTCGGAGACCCCGGCACAGAGCGTTCTATCGGTGTTCCGGACTTCCAGGTGCGCGTGGTTTACCGCACCTGAAACGCCATTGACCTGACAGTCAGCGAACTGCTCTTTCAGGTGTGACACCTGAGTGTTATGGGCATATCATAGAATAGTCTGCGGGGCCTAGGGGCCACGCTATATGTCTCGCAGATCTTAAAGGTACGTGTTGCCATTTTGCAAAACGGCGGCATACGATTATGCTTCCACGCCATTGTGAGGCCGGGCCGTATGCCACCTACGGATCCGGAAACCATAGGCGGCATATCCACAGGCCTCTCGCTGTACTCAGGGAGGGTTTGTTTGCCGCCATATTCACATAATGCTGGTGTCGCCAGCTCGTATATAATTGTTCGGCGACTGCCTGCACGCCAGATTAGTCAACTGCTATATAGTTACCATAGTTAAAGATAACATTGAGACAGGTTATGCCAACTTCATCCCGCTTTGGACTTTCGGTCTGATGTATTAAGCGCTTACTGATTTAGCAAAAAAACTTCAATGTAAGACTCTGTGAAAGTCATAGTGACGAAGAAAATTTCCAACACTATGTCTTTCAATAAATTACGATAAAAGAAAAGTTAGACGGAAAACTTCAGGTAAAACTATTATCAGATAACTTTGTCAGTAAAGAACACAAGTTATGGATCATAGAACCATCACACGAAAGAATAATGCGGGACATCTCATCCTATCCGCGCTTCTCCTATGCCAACCCTTGATTCTTTCAGCGATAAATCCGCAAAGGGAATATTCGATTCCTATTGAGGAACGAGGGAAGAACTTTGAAGAGTTACAGGTGGAGACCACAGATGGCTTTAAGATAAACGTATGGCATTTGCCATCGGAAAATGGGACGCCTCTGATCATTTCCGAATCAGATGCCGGGAATATGGGCGACTGGGTGCATCTTGGGCGATTCCTGCAATTGTACGGCATCGATGTCTGGCTCTATGACTATCGTGGTTTCGGCGCAAGCTCAGACTTCTCCATCGAACGGAACCAGTTGTTCCACACGGAATTTGTCTCGGACCTGTCAGCGGTCTCGAACTATGTATATTATCGAACTGGAAAGGTTCCCTACCTTATGGGAATATCAATGGGCTCGCTGATAGTGGATGAGTTTCTGAAGAAAACTGACATCCCTATAAACGGCTTGATCTTCGATGGCTATGTCGGCGATCCGAACAAATGGGTGAAAAGGTTAAAACAGCTGAAAGGGAAAACAGTGAATATTCCCAACGGATATGTCTATTCCAAGCCTAAAAGACGGAAAGTCAAAATTTTATACATAGTTGCGACAGAAGACAGTTTCTCATTGCCGGAGGACATCCCTTATAGGAAATCGAAAGACACTCAAATAAAGACATTCGACTGCGGTCACATTATGGCCTTCTGGGACAACACGATGGACTATGTCACGGCAATAGTGGATTTCATTAATCGCACAAGAGAATATAGTACGGAACTTTCGGTCACTACGATGGTTGGTGAGCTATGTCGAACCACAGGCTCAGTGACCAGAACGGAGAAGTCGGCAAAAATCAATCCAAAATATTCTTAGATAATCAGTTATGAAAAAGTATCCACTAAAAAGATGGCTGATGAATATGTTCTCATATTCAACGGCAGTGCTCTTGTGTCTGGCAAGCGCCATTTCTTGTGAAAACAAGACTCAGACAAATTCATTTGACTACAGAGATTTTGAGAATGCGCCTACTCTGTCGCTGTCAGAAGTATTCGAGCCGATAAGATTCATCCCCCTTAAGACGGACGAGGCCTACAATCTTTCAAACATCCTTAAGGTGTGTATGTCGGAGGATTCCTTTTATCTTCTGACCGTAAATCCTTTGGGAATATTCCGTTTCGCGCTTGACGGCTCTCTGATCTCAACAATATCTGTGGAGGGACGCGCCGAGGGTGAATATCTGATTCCGACGGACATCGCTTACAGCAAAGCGGACAATGTCTTGTATGTCGCGGACATCGCCAAGGGAATAATGAAGTTTTCCAGCGATGGCACATATCTTTCAACTATCTCTACTACTACGAGCTACAAAAACCGTCAATTTGTGGTTTCCGATTCCGGCTCAATAATCGAGAATGTGCTGAACATCATTGGGAATGAGCGTGATGCCATAGTTGAGCTAAGCCAGAAAGGAGACACACTCCATTATATTCCGAATACCTTCTTTTTTGACTGTGAGAACCCCTTCGCGCTTCCGAATCACCATTCCCTACGGAAGTACGCAGATGAGATATTGTTCAACCCGGCGTGCCGCGACACTATCTATTCGTACAGCGCGGGACGGTTGACCCCGAAATATTCATTCTTCTTCCCTCACTCTGTCACAAAGGAAGACTTGAGGGACTTCAACAGCAATGTTTCAGACACGCAGTTTATCGTGGAATATGCTGAAGACAACAAGAATCTCTATCTCAGCATCTTCGACAGGAGCTGGGATTATAAACACTTTGTCCTAAAAAAGACTGACGGAATCATTTACAAGGGAGATTTCAGACTCTCTGACAGTTTTGGCACAGAATTCAGCCCGAGATGGCAATGCGAGGGTTGGTTGATTGATGTTCTTGATCCTTCGACTATTAACTATGCATACTACCGGGACATCACCGATGAGGCCCGTCAGAAAGCATACACCTACCTGTCATCCGTTGGCGTGGATGGAATCACTGCCGAATCGGATCCGATCATTATGCTCGCAAAGACTAAGAAGCTGTTTTGAATTGTTTGTTTGAAGGTTAAGAGCAAGCTCTTTCCCTGCTGCTCACCTCGGCAATCCGAACAAGTTCGATTGCCCTCGGTTCGGGCGCTGGGTTGAGAGTGAAAAACTTCAGTTTCGACCGCTTCTTCCAAGGAAGATAGCGGTGCTATCTGACTGAAGAAGCGGGAAGAAAATGAAGATTTTTCACCTCAAAGAACATTTCAAACAATTCAAAACAGCTTCTAAATAGTTTGTCCGGTAAACAAGCGTTTCACCGGAGAAACGGCTGTCATCTCCCGCTTTGTCCGGGCAGAGAGGCTTTTACCGGAGGAAATATGTTATTTGCAAACTTTATCCGGGCAAAGGCACTTATACCGGAGAAAAGTCTGACAATCTGGCGGCAGGACGGGAACGGAATGTCAGGCAGCAAGACGGGAGCGGAGCCAGATTCCGAGGTTGGTGTCGTGCTCGGTCAGGCCGAGTTTGCGGCGGATGTCACTGCTGATTATGTAGTTGCGCTTCTTCTTGAGATAGTTGCCGACATCCTTGCCTTTGAGCCCGAGGACATAGAGGCAGCAATAGCCGATCTCCCAATCCGTCAGGCCGTGGGACTTCAGCTCGGACACGAATCCGGGATGGCTGTCACGGAAGAGCACCATCGTGGAACGCAGGAAATCATCCTGATCCGAGACCAGGCGGTCAAGCTCAGCATCCGCTGCCCTGTCGAATGAGCAGTCCGAGGAAAGCCTGGACGCTAAGAACTTGTCCAGCACAGACATCCTTTCCCGGATTATGGCCAATGCCTCATCGTCCGGCTTACCCATCAGCTCTCGGTGGGTTCTTCTGAACAGCCTTACGACAACAACCAGAACCGCAATCACAATGACGACCAAAAGGCAAAGCAGCCAGATGGACTTGCCACGGTCCACAATCGCCTGCTTGTCGGTATAACGCTCCTCGATGATCTTCTGTCTCTGAAGGGCAAGGGTATCCTTGTGGACAGAGGCGGCGTTCTGATCGATTATATTCTTGTAATAAAGGGCTTTCTCTTTCATCGCCTCATCCCCAGACGTGGAATAATAGTCAACCGCGATGTTGATTATGCTGTCGGAGGTGATCTCCATTCCGACCTTTTCCAAAGCGATCGTGTAGAGCAGGGCGTGGCGGGCACGGAGTTCCTTCGTGCCAAGCAAACTTCTGTCCAAGGAATCCAATGCGACGAAAGCACTGTCAGGCTGGGTCTCCAGCCTGGCCTCGATCTCATCCAGAAACTGCTCCGCCGTCCTGAACGAGCGCGCACAGGAAGCGAAGCACAAGGCAATGACAGCAAGGAATATGATGGTTTTGGGCCTCATCGGGTTCTAAGATAGCAAAAAATCGTGAGATGTAAGACTTTGTAATGAGCCAATATCAGCCGATAAGAACATAGTAAGCTAACTGTCAATATGTTATCATAAAATAAATAGCGATCAATTCTTGCTGATGTAAAACTATTTCCGGATATTTTTGTTAAAAAGGACATCAGTTATGAGAATCAGAAGACTATTTGCCGGAGTGGCAGTTGGCGCAGTCTGCGTGCAGGTCTCCGCTCACAGTTCGGTCGCCGGGTTTGTCGAAGTCAGTATTGCAGTAGAGACAGAGACTGCTGGGAGGCCAGGGCAGACCTTCCGACAGGGACAGGAACCGAGCGAAGTTCTGTGGCAGGAGCAGGGGCAGGGACAGGAACCGGATGAGGTTCAGGAGCAGGAATGGAAGCAGGAGCTGGAACAAGAACAGGAAAGAGCGGACACACTGAAGGCGGCGGTGTTCACTGGAAGAAGTGTCAGGCATTACAGCGACCATCAGAAATTCTACCTCGGAAAAGAAGACCGGGAAGGTAGCGCGACAGCATTGGAGACGCTCAAGCTGATTCCGGGAATCCTGGTCAGGGATGACGAGGTCTCGATGATGAACGGCAAAGGCCTGACAATCCTACTCAACGGGCTGCCGACAACCAGCTCCTCACTCTCCTTGCTCACCCCGGCGGACATCAAAAGCATCGACTTCTACCAACACGTCCCGGCAAGATATTCATTCGCCGGCAGCGGCTCCGTGGTCAACATCATCACCAGAAGACCCGGAATCGGCGGCAGCCTGATGCTGAACCTCAAGGGAGCGGTCACAACCCCTTGGGGCAACAACGCCGCCTCCTACCGCCAAGTCCTGAAAAACACGATGATCGGCATTGAATATTCCGGGAAACCAAGCAAGAGCGGCGGATACGGCATTGACGAATTTCTTGAATATGAAGCCGGCGGCAATCGTTACACAAAAGTGAAAGAAGGTCTGGACACGGATTTCACGCGGAACCAGCACAACGTTTCTCTGGATCTGGTCAGGATGAAAGACGAGAATAGCGCCCTGAAAGCACAATTCACGTTAGGCTACGAGAAAAAGGACTGGCCCGTAAGCCAAAGCGCCCTCAAAACCGTCACGAATCTGACAACCCAAGAATCCACGACATCTGAAGTAACTGACCACAAGGACGATTGGTCCGAATATCTCTCCCCGGCACTCGACATCTACTGGAACCGCAGATTCTCCGACAGACACGAACTGTCTGTAAACTTCGTCGCCACCGCCTACGACACCAAAAGCCGCAAAGGGTTTTATGAATATGCCGGAGCGACTCCCCTGTTATCCTCGACAAGCCTGACCGACGGGCGGAAATATTCAGGAATCATTGAGGCCGTCTATGGATGGACGCTGTCCGAGAAACATAAGCTTGGTTTCGGAGCCAGAACCACAGCCAGCCTTGCCGAGCAAAACAGTGGTAACGGGGAAGTCACCGTCCGTTCGGACATCAACACTGATCTCGGCAGGCTGTGGTGTGAATATTCAGGAAACGCAGGAGGGTTCAGCTATTCTGTCGGAGCGGCTATGGAACATTTCGGCTACGAAACCAATGCTTCCGGAAGGCACGACTACATCTATTTCCGCCCGCTGATCCAGCTAAGCTACATGTTCAACGATCACTCATCGATGTATTTAGATTACTCAAGCAATACTTCGACTCCGAAGATCGGATGGATGGGCGATGCGTCATATTACAAGGATGACAAATGGCTCGTGAGGAGCAACCCTGAACTCGAAAGTTACACAACACGGGATGCGAAGATCGGATATTCATTCAACAATTCGTGGCTCTATATCAACCCGTACTTTCTTATCTATCACAATGATAATCAAATAATTCCGATTTTCAGCCACACAGACGGGCTGCTTGTTGAAAGGGATGAGAACTCGGGAAATATGATTGCCGTGATGGCCGCTCTCGGAGGCAGGATCAAGCCCTTCAGGAATATTCCTCTCTCGCTTACCGTCTATGCTATGTACAACGACCAAAGGTTGACAGGAGGCGGTGCGGACAGATCGGTCAAGAGCCTTGGCGGAATGGCGATGTTGAGATATTCAGGAAAGAAGTGGACAGCCGAGGCCATGTACAACCTGCCCTTCAAGTCCATCAGCGACATCGGCGTCTCGAAGGGTGAGAACTACGGCTACTTTGAGTTCTCTCGCATGATCGGGAAAAACCTCCGCCTCGGAGCCGGAATGCGCTACCCGTTCTACCATTGGAAAGTCAGTGAGGAAACCGCGCCCGGATCGCTTGTGACAATGAAAAACACAAGCAGGATGACCAGCCAGAAAAACACGGTCATCCTTACTTGTGTCTATAATTTCTCCTACGGAAAGAAAGTCCGGACGGTCAATCAGAAAATCCGGAACGCTGACATCGACTCCGGACTTTAAGAATATTTTCGTCCTGTCTGCACAGGCACTTTGACAGCCGAGGAAGCATTCAGACTTAATGATCTGATTGACTGACACTTCGACAGACTAAGTGGCCACAGTGACCGGGACTATGCCTCGGGAATCTCGTCGGCGGAGGACGGGATGGAGAACGGGGATTTGCCTGAGCCTACTGTGAACTCGTCGTCATCGTTCTTCTGGGCAGCGGGCTGGACCTCATACATTCCAGGACGGCTGCCGGAGGTTAACTGGTTGAACTCCTCCTCTGTGATCATCTTGCAGTTGCCGTTGAACTTGGCGTCAAGCTCAACCTGAAGCCTGCGGATGTGGAGGTCGCCCTCAACCACGCAGGTGTCCTTGAGAGACAGGGTGTCCTTCACAAAGAAGTTCCCGTTGATCTTGCCCCAGAAATCGGCGTTGTTGCAGATGACGTCACCCTTGATGACAGCCTTCTCCCCCACCACGACCTTGGCCTGTGAGAAGATACGACCTTCGAACGTACCGTCAATCCTTATGTCGTTGGGAGATGTGATCTCACCCTTTATCACCGAACCGGCCGAAATTCTGCTGATGTCATTGACTCCGGCGGAATCGTTTGAACCATAATTCGCGCTCATATTCCTTTATTATTATATTCAGTTAATATATTCATTAAACCAGACCCGCGCCGTGGCAGTTCTTGTACTTTTTGCCGGATCCGCATGGGCATGGATCGTTACGTCCGATCTTCTTGTCCACATGGATAGGAGTCCTCGCCTTCTGCTCGCCGTTTGTGGTGAGGTCATTGCGCTGGGTCCTCATGTTGCTCATGTCCTGACTTCTCGGAGCCTGAGCAGGACGCGCCTCGCTGTCCTCGCGGAGAGGGACGAACGCCCTGAGGAGGAATGAGAGCACATCCTTGTTGAGTTCCTCAAGCATGGTGGCAAAGAGGTTATAGCTTTCCAGTTTGTAGACAACAAGCGGATCCTTCTGCTCGTAGGCGGCGTTCTGCACGCTCTGACGCAGGTCATCCATGTCTCGCAGGTGCTGCTTCCAGTGCTCGTCGATCTGGTAAAGGATGATCGAACGGCTGAGAGCCTTCGCGATCTCCTTACCCTGATTGTTGTAAGCTTTCTCAAGATCCACGCTTAGAGTCAGCATCTTGCGGCCATCGGAGATAGGAATCGCGATGTTCTTGTACATATTCCCCTGCTTCTCGAAGATCATCTTGATGAACGGATAGACCTTCTCGGCGAGGGTGTTCATCCTGCGCTCGTAAACCGCCTGCATCTGCTTGCAGAGAGCGTCGGTGAGTTGGTCGCCCTTGGCGTTGGAATAGAACTTCTCGTCGAATCCGAGGTCGATGGACAGCTGGGCCATCACATATTCCTCGAAATCCTGATAAGGCATTCCTTCCGCGCGTCCGGCAATGATGGAGGCTGAGTCGATCATCATGTTTCTGACATCGATCTCGATCCTTTCACCGGAAAGGGCGTTGCGCCTTCTGGCATAGACGGCCTCGCGCTGGTAGTTCATCACGTCGTCATACTCAAGGAGTCTCTTACGGATTCCGAAGTTGTTCTCCTCGACTTTCTTCTGGGCGTTCTCGATTGATTTCGAGAGCATTCCGCTCACGAGAGCCTCGTCGTCGGCCATTCCGAGCTTGTCAACCACACCGGCAATCCTCTCGGAACCGAACAGACGCATCAGCTTGTCCTCAAGGGAAACATAAAACGCTGAGGAACCCGGGTCTCCCTGACGGCCGGCACGACCTCTGAGCTGACGGTCAACGCGGCGGCTGTCGTGTCTCTCCGTACCGATGATCGCAAGACCGCCGGCCTTCTTCACCTCCGGGGAGAGCTTGATGTCGGTACCACGGCCCGCCATGTTCGTGGCGATGGTCACTGTACTTGACATACCAGCCTGAGCGACGATCTCCGCTTCTCTTGCATGCTCCTTGGCATTGAGGACGTTGTGCTTTATGCCCCTCATCCGGAGCATACGGCTCAGGAGCTCGGAAGTCTCCACGTCAGTGGTACCGACCAGAACCGGACGGCCTTCCTTGATGAGTTCCTCCACCTTATTGATAACGGCAGTGTATTTCGCCTTCTTTGTCTTATAGATAAGGTCATCCTGATCGTCTCTTATCACCGGACGGTTCGTAGGGATGACAACCACATCCAGTTTATAGATGGACCAGAACTCACCAGCCTCTGTCTCGGCGGTACCGGTCATACCGGCAAGCTTGTGGTACATCCTGAAATAGTTCTGGAGAGTGACTGTCGCGAAGGTCTGTGTCGCGGCCTCGACCTTGACGTTCTCCTTCGCCTCGACCGCCTGATGCAGGCCATCGCTCCAGCGGCGCCCCTCCATGATACGGCCGGTCTGCTCGTCCACGATCTTGACCTTGTTGTCTATCACGATGTAGTCAACATCCTTCTGGAACATAGCGTAAGCCTTGAGGAGCTGGATGACTGTATGGACACGCTCGCTCTTCAATGAGTAATCCTCCATCAGAGCGTCCTTCTTCTCCTGCTTCTCCTCGGCAGATAGCTCAGTGTTCTTCTGGATCTCGGCGATCTGGCTTCCAACGTCAGGAAGCACGAAGAAATCCGGATTGGAGACGGCGTTCGCAAGCAGGTCATGTCCCTTGTCGGTCATGTCCACCGAGTGCTGCTGCTCGCTGATCACGAAATACAGCTCGTCGGTAACGATGTGCATCTCCCGCTCGTTGTCTTGCATATAGTAGTTCTCGGCCTTCTGCATCAGCTGCTTCATACCTTGCTCGCTGAGGAACTTGATCAGCGGCTGGTACTTAGGAAGGCCCTTGTAGGCACGCAGGAGAAGCATTCCGCCCTCATCCTCCTTGCCGGCGGCGATCGCCTTCTTGGCATCGTTCAGAACCTGGGTCACAAGAGCGCGCTGCTTCTGGTAGAGGCTCTCGACATAAGGCCTGAACTCCATGTACTGCTCGTCGTCCTGGGCCTTGGCCACAGGACCGGAGATGATCAACGGGGTACGGGCATCATCGATAAGCACGGAGTCAACCTCATCGACAATGGCATAGTGATGCTTCCTCTGGACGAGGTCTGTCATGTTCACTGCCATATTGTCACGAAGGTAGTCGAAACCGAACTCGTTGTTCGTACCGAAAGTGATGTCACAGTTGTAGGCTCTCTTGCGCGCGTCGCTGTTAGGCTCGTGCTTGTCAATGCAGTCCACTGAAAGGCCGTGGAACATATAGAGAGGTCCCATCCACTCGGAGTCACGCTTGGAGAGGTAGTCATTGACCGTCACAACGTGCACTCCCTTGCCGGCCAGTGCGTTAAGGAACACAGGAAGGGTCGCCACAAGGGTCTTGCCCTCACCGGTCGCCATCTCCGCGATCTTGCCCTGATGCAGCACGATACCACCGATCAGCTGGACGTCATAGTGAACCATGTCCCATGTCACCTCGTTGCCGCCGGCGACCCAATGGTTCTGATAGACGGCCTTGTCGCCCTCTATGTGGACGAAATCGTGGTTTATGCTGAGCGAGCGGTCAAAGTCATTGGCACTCACCTCAATAGTGGCGTTCTCCTTGAACCTGCGGGCCGTGGATTTCATGATGGCGAAAGCCTCCGGAAGAATCTCCTCCAGAACCTTCTCTATCTCCGCGTCCTCTTCCTTCACAAGCTTGTCGGATTCAGTCGCAAGACTCTCTTTCTCATGAACAGGAATATCCTCGTCCAGCTTGGCCTTGATCTCGGCGATCCTCTTCTCGAACGGAGCCTCGCACTCACGCAGCCTTGCCTTCAACTCTTCCGTCTTAGCCCTCAGCTCATCGTTGGAGAGCTTGTCTATAGGACCGTAAGCCTCCAGAACCTTGTTAAGAACAGGTCTGATCTGCTTGAGGTCTCTGTCGGCCTTCGAGCCGAACACTTTTTTAAGAATACTAGCTATAGCCATAAAAAATCAAATGTCTCTGATAATCCCACAAATTTAATGATAATCAAAGACATTTACAATTTTTAGACCCTGAATGACTCTCTGCCTGATTGTCAGTCATGATGGAAAACAACGGCCACGGAACGCCGCCGTTTACGAATACTACTGAATATCAAGCATCTGCGCACCGTCACATGTCAATGCAAGCCCGTCCGTCCCCCGAAGGGCAGACATCAATCAGCCAGATAATTAAGCAGGAGCTTGCGAATATTGTCAGAGATGCGCTTATGCGCGTCGGTCGCGTTCTCCAACATCTCCGCGAGATTCTTGTATTTGATCAGCTCACGGGTGTTCTCCTCGTTGGAAAATATGTAGCCCATGTACTCCTCGTAAGCGTCATCGGCCGCATGCTCCAATTCAGTAACACGCTCACAGGCCATTGAGATGGCCGGAATGTTCTTCTTCAAGTCAACCAAAAGCGGAATGGTGTCATGGAGCACCTCCGACTGGGACTTCGCCATCTGAGCCAGCTCCCGAAGCTGGTCATCCAGCTTGACAGGGCGGTAGATCAAGACAGCCTTGGAGGTGTCCTTGATGACATCCAGACAATCGTCCATCGCCATCGCGACAGCCTGCAGATCCAACTTGTTGACCTGAACGAACGGACGCCCCGAAAGCATCTCATGGAATTCGGTCAAAAGGGCATCGCCTTGAACCTCGCAGGACTTGATTTCCTTCTCCATCCTTGAACGCAGTTCAACATCATCCGTCCCGAACATCTCCACCAAAAGCGAAGATGTCTTGCACAGGAAGTCAGTCTGCCGCGCAAGAATCGGGACAAAATCGTGACGGGAACCTCTGAAAAACGCCCTCATTCTCTTAATTACGCCCATAAATATTTTTTTATACCCAATAAACTTTTCTTGTAAGGCCTCAAATTTACAATCTATTTCGCGATTTCGCCACAATTCTATAAAAAACAGAAACTTTTTCATTGATTTTCTTTTTGACTCCGCATTCGTATCATCCTTAGAACTACCTTTGTCCCAGAGCTTTGTCCGGCAGAGGATTGTCCGACAGAGGTCTTTTACGCTTGAATCCCGCCACAGGTCAACCGGCTTCCGGACATCACAAACACTAAGCGGCATTCTGCCGCGGTATCCACTCAAATTTCGAACTTGCTTTTACTCTTCGTTCCGGACAAAAGAGGTTGGCCGGCGGGAAAATGCGTGAAATGTTCCAAACGTTTTGAATTTTATCATAAACTTCGTAAATTGCCTTCGAAAACCGATAACGATGCGACTCGCTTACTGCATACACTCGCTTAATCTTTCCGGAGGCATTGAGAGGGTACTCACGACAAAGGCCAATTATCTGGCCGATGTACTGGGCTATGAAGTCCACATCATCACGGCCCGGCAAAAAGGCAGAAAAGAGTTTTTCCCCTTCAGCGAAAGAATTATCCGTCACGATCTTGATGCCAATGACAGGATGTTTCTCTTCAAGTACAGGAAAAGACTGGACACCTTGCTTGGAAAAATTCGTCCTGACTTCACGGTGACAGTCTGCGACAACAGCCTCTACGCCCTCACAAGATGCACTGACGGAAGTGTCAAGGTGGGAGAATTCCACTTCTCGCACGAGAAATTCCTGATGAAATACGGCAATAACGTTTTCGGACGGATGTACGCCTCTTTAAGAACGAGAAGACTGGAGAATGCGGTAAGGAAACTTGACCGGTTCGTGGTGCTGACAAAGGCGGACAAGGAGGACTGGGAAAAGGTGAGGCCGGACGTGGAGCAGATCTACAACCCGCTGACATTTGTCTCGGACGAGGTCTCGCCGCTCACCGGAAAGCGATGCGTCGCCGTCGGACGGCTTGAGGCGCAGAAGAACTTCAAGGATCTGATCAAGGCCTGGAAGACAGTGGACGGGCGACATCCCGACTGGACCCTCAGCATCTTCGGCAAGGGCAGCCAGGAGAATGAGCTGCGGAACCTGATCAAAGACAGCGGACTGGCCGGTAAGGCCATCCTCGAAGGAGGCACGTCAGACATCCGTAAAGAGTTGCTGGACAGCTCCTGCCTTGTGATGTCATCGAGATACGAAGGGTTCCCGATGGTTCTTCTCGAGGCTTTGACAACCGGCCTGCCGATCGTCAGCTACGACTGCCCGAAGGGTCCTTCGGAGATCGTCACGATCGGCGCCAACGGCTACCTCGCCAAAGTCGGGGACACCGGCACGCTGGCACAAGGAATATGCAGTGTCATCGCCAACGAGGATCTACGCCGGCGCTTCGGAGCCGAATCCAAAAGAAGATCCTTGGACTACACACTGGAAAAGACGATGGAAAGATGGGACAGGCTCTTCGCCTCCCTGACTACTTCTCGAACGAGGACTTCTCCGGAAGGATGACCTTGAACGACTCCTCCAGCGAGGACATCACCCGGTCATAGTTCCGTATGTGGACATTGTCGTTCAGGCAGACCAGCTTGTACTTACCTTCCCTGACAGCCTTGATGGCCTTCCCCGGCTTCACGACGAGCGGAAACATCTTCGTGTCATCGTAGGTGTTGTACGGCACGAAGTTCCCCTCACAGATCTGCCAGGTGCGGAACAGTTCCTGTGTGTAGTCCTCCGGGCTGCGGAAACGGTTCGCGGAGACCCTGGTCAGCTCGTCGCCGGCATATTCCCAGACCTCCTCGAAAGTGGACTTGAGGTATGGCTGGGCGTTGTGTGGAATCCTGAGCGTGATGAACTTGCCGTACGGTCTCAGCAGCCTCGTGAGCCAGCTCTTTCCGCCATAGACCGGCGAGAACCACTTGTCGTGGTGTTCCCTCAGCACCTCCTTCTTGTCGAACCTCTCGTTGATGACCCTCACGTTGTTCTCCAGGCACCTGGACCAGAGACTGGCGCCGGTGTTCATCCTGAAGACCGCGATGTCGGCGGGAAGGCCGTCACGGAAAAATCTCTCCGGAGGCGTGGGAGCCGTCATGTAGAAGTCGTCGTTGAAATAGACGAAATGGTCGGCGATCCCGGGAATGTTGTGCAGGTACAGCTCAATCAGCGAGGAGTTGAACACCGGCAGGAATCTTTCAGGAATATAATCCCTGTGGCTCACCAGATGGAGTTTCGGATTCGTCTCGTCAAGCCATTCCGGCTTCTGTCCGCAGGTCACGAAATGCACCTTGCGCACCCACGGCGCGAACTTCTCCACACCTCTGAACCAGTACTTCAGCAATCCATAGTCCCTGAAACGGGCCTCGGACAGATGATTCTTCGAATTGTCTATCTTGCCTGAATACTTCGCGAAATCAGCCTTCCAGGCCGGATCGTTCATGTCGACCCATGTAACTACGAAATCTATGTCCATAACAATTAATCCAACAGATAAACAGTGAGGTCGTGACACTTGCGTCTGCCTTCCGGCGGCGGAGTCATGTAGTCGCCGAACTCCTGGGACAGCCAGTCATCCCAGCGTCTGAAAGCCTTGAAACCACAACCTTCGAACTCAAGGTCAACATATTCCTCAAGCATGTTCCTTTCGAATATTTCCCTCGTTCCGTTGTAGGTGACTGAGACCGCCCCGGCGAGACGTGATGTCTCGTATGGGTACTTGCGCACCTCGGTGTCAATCTTTTTCCACCAATATTCAGCCCCTCTGGCATGCGCCTCAAGCTTCGAGAACAGCGGCTGGTGGAAATTGAGCAGATCGAACCTTGTGCCACAGATGTTGAGACGGTGCGACCAATGCGTCAATTGACGTTCCCTTTTCCTTTGAAGATCAGTGTCCTCAGGCTTGCCGTCCATCGGGAATATGTCAATATTGAGACCGAAGTCATAGTCACAGCCACGCCCCTGAAGGCTCTTGGTTTTGACATCCTCGACCTTGGCGAAGAAATGGACGAAACGATCGCCTTTCACACCCTCCTTATGGCAAAGGCAACGGTAACGGGATCCGGGCTCTTTTCCGAACATAGACACAAAACGCTCATAATCAGGCCTCGGCATCAGAAGGTCTATGTCATCATCCCAAGGGATGAAGCCTTTGTGACGCACGGCCCCGAGAAGGGTTCCGTAGGCCATTGAGTATCTGATCCCTTCCTTGACACAGAAGGAATCAACGGCCTTGAGGATGTCCAGGAGATAAAGTTGGATCTCTCTGTGAGACAATTTTTGCATAATACGTTCAAAATATACCCCGATGTTCACAAATATAACTGATTTTTGTTAAATTTGCGCAATCTGTAGCAAAACGAGTATGCATTCTTATGTTTTCCCAGGTGATCTGGACAAGGAAATAGCGGCGATCGGGTCACAGCCGATCCCCTACATGAGAACCGAAGAGTTCTCAAAAATCAATCTCGAATCCGAGAGAATCCTTCTGGATCTCATTCATTGCCGGGGAGGAAGGACAATCATATACACTGGTTCCGGCACCGGAGCCATGAGTGCGGTTGTCGAAAATTATGTAAGCACCAAAAAGAAAGCGATAGCGATCAACGGCGGCTCCTTCGGGAAACGTTGGGTCTCACTCTGTGAATATTACGGAGTCCCGGTGGTTGACTTCAAGGTACCGTTCGCCAAGGACATAGATTACGAAGATCTGGAGCGGACGGTGGAGACTGAACGTCCGGAAGTGTTCCTCTGCCAGCATCACGAGACCTCGACCGGGCAGATATTCAACCTTGAAAGGATTTCAGGAATATGCCGCCGGCACAGCGTGTCCCTCGTCGTCGATGTCATCAGCTCATTCCTCGCCGAGGAACTGGACATGGACGCGCTCGGAATCGACATCTGCGTCACCAGCACGCAGAAAGGCCTGAACATTCCTCCCGGACTGTCCATCCTCTTCATCAGCAAACGACTGGAAGGGTATGAATATGCCCACAGGGGCTATTACTGGGACTTCGAGGACAATCTGGGCAACCTCCAAAGAGGCCAGACTCCGTTCAGCCCGGCGACCCTTATCTATCTCCAGCTTAACGCCAGGCTCAGGCAGATTCAGGAGCAGGGCGGAGAGGCGTTCAACATCTCCGAGGTACGGCACAGGGCCGAGGTGTTCCGTGAGGAATGCCGGAAATACGGCTGGACGATGCCGGCCGAGAACCCGTCTTTCGCCATCACTGCCATCCAGACAAAGGACACGGCGGAGCGCAGGATTTTCAGAGGATTGATCGAGCGTCACGACACTTTCATCATGCCTGGCTCCATCCCGGGATTCTACAGGATTTCCCACATGGGGCTCCAGACAGATGAGGAGCTGCGCACGCTTGCTGAACGCATCCACTTAATCGAGGCAGAAGCTGATGAATAAAATATTACACGGTGACGGCCCCCACAGGAAAACCGTCATCACATACGGCACTTTTGATGTCCTGCATCAAGGTCACATCAATCTTCTCCGACGGGCGAAAGAACTCGGGGACTATTTGATTGTCGGCGTGACCACGGACAACTTCGACATGGAGCGCGGAAAGCTCAACACACGGGACAGTGTGATGAAAAGGGTCCAGGCTGTCAAGGAGACGGGGTATGCCGACGAGGTGATCATTGAAGAGTACAAGGGCCAGAAGATTGATGATGTCCAGAGATACGATGTCGATGTCTTCGCGATAGGCTCGGACTGGGAAGGATATTTCGACTACATGAAGGAATTCTGCGAGGTTGTCTATCTGCCACGAACAGAGGGAATCTCCAGTACAATGCTGAGAGAGGAACAGATTTCCGTCCGGATCGGAATCATCGGAACCGGAAGCATCGCCGGAAGGTTCGTCCCGGAGGCGAAGTTCGTCAGCGGCAACACGATCAGCGCGGCCTACAATCCTGACCATGCGGAATGCGAGGCTTTCTGCTCCGCCAATGGCATACCACTCGCAGCCCGGACGTTTGAGGAACTTCTGGACGGTTGCGACGCGGTCTATGTCGCTTCACCGCACTACACTCATTATGAATATGTAAAAGCGGCCCTTGAAGCCGGAAAGGATGTCCTGTGCGAGACTCCGTTTGTCCTTCGCCTGACTCAAGCCGAGGAACTGTACTCGATAGCCGAAGCCAGACACAAAACCTTGTTGATCGCCCACAAGACGGCCTACTGTCCGGCGTTCAGACATCTCGTGACGATGCTCAAGTCCGGCGTGATCGGCAAGATCGTGGACATCAACGCTTCCGTCACCACGTTGACAGACGAAAAGTCTTCGAAACTGGACCACAACCAGTACGGCGGCAGCATGAACGAGAACGCATGCTTTCCTCTGCTGCCGATCATCAAGCTTCTGGGACGGGAAGTGCGCAACATCAACTTCTACTCGATCATGAAGAACGACGTGGACATGTACACCAAGGCTGTGTTCCGTTACGACAATGCCACAGCGTCATTCCAGGTCGGCCTTGGAGCGAAGACGGAAGGGAATATGGTCATCTCCGGAACAAAGGGCTACATCTATGTGCCGGCCCCGTGGTGGAAGACCGACTATTTCGAGCAAAGGTTCGAGGATCAGAATCTTAACAGAAAATGCTTCTTCCCTTTCATGGGCGAAGGCCTGAGGTACGAGATAAGGGAGTTCATCTCCCGCATACTTAACCCGAACCAGAGCATGTACCTTCTTACAAAGGATGAGATCCTGAAGATGACCGGGATCCAGGAAGACTACATCAACGGAAAGAATGTCTACAAATTAAGCTAAACTACGATGAAACACCTCACACTCAAGGAACTGCAACAGTTCAGCCTTGAAATACTCAAGGACGTGGCCGGATTCTGTGAAAGGAACGGCATAAAATATTCATTAGGCTACGGCACGCTGCTTGGCGCGGTACGGCACAAAGGATTCATCCCTTGGGATGACGATGTGGACATCATGATGCCGCGCGAGGACTACGAAAGGTTCAGAACCATCTACAAGTCAGACAGATATTCATTCATCGACAGCCGCAACACTCCTGACTGCTACATCGCTTTCGGCAGGGTGTGCGACATGGATAGAACCCTTGCCTCAAGCTGCATTCCATGGGTGAAGCGGGATGTCGGGGTCTGGATTGACATATTCCCGATTGACAGGGTCCCTGATGACAAGGGAACTTTTGACAGGATCTACGACTCCTTGATGCTTCTGATGAAATTCAATGTCGGGATACGCAGGGTACACACAGTCTCATCATCCAAGTTCTCAATAAGGAAAAGGCTGAAAATATGGATATTAAAAAGGACGCATCCCCGTCTCATCAAACGTGACCCCGCCGACATAGTCAAGGATATGAACACGATCATCTCTCTGGTCTCCCCGGCCAAGAGCGGCCATTGGTCACAGCTTTGCTGTCCGGATGTCGGGACAAACGAGTTCTTCGAGGACAGTGAGATCAATGAATATATCAAACTGCCGTTCGAGGACAGTGAGTTCTTTGTCTGGAAAGGCTACGACAAGATACTGCGCGACTCCTATGGCGACTTCATGCAGCTCCCGCCAAAAAACAAACGCAAACCTCTTCAGAATTACATCTCGTTCTACTGGAAAGATTAATCATGTCACTTCGGCAAGCTCAAATCATGTCACTTCGACAATCTCAAATCTGGTCACTTCGACAAGCTCAGTGACCAGAAATAGTTACAATTCAGTGACCATCGACAAGATTTGTCGACCAGAAATAGTTACAATAAAAGAATATACCAGATTCTTTATCAAGGTCAGAAAAATCAAATTTCAAATTTTGGTAACGTGCAAAATTTGAAATATGCCTTTTTTCTGACCTAAAAAGCATTGCAGTATCCTACCCACGAAGGTACTTCGCGGTCCAGGACTGTCCATTCTTGACCATGTCCTCCGGCGTGCCGGCAAAGACCACCTTTCCGCCATTGTCACCGGCCTCAGGACCGAGGTCGATCACCCAGTCCGCCGCCTTGATGACATCCAGATTGTGCTCGACCACAATCACCGTGTGTCCGTTACGGATCAGGAAATCAAAGGCTTTCAGCAGTTTCTCGACATCGTAGAAATGCAACCCGGTCGTCGGCTCGTCAAAGAGGAACAGAATCTTTTTCCTGCCGTTCATCGGATCGTCCTCGTTCTTGGACAGAAACCAGGCCAGTTTGATCCTCTGGCTCTCTCCACCAGACAAGGTTGACGAGCTCTGCCCCAACTTGATGTAGGAAAGTCCCACATCCACAAGCGGTTGCAGTTTACGGGCGATCTGCTTGGAAAGATCCTCCGGCTGCGAGCCGAAGAACGAGATCGCCTCCTCTACACTCATGTTCAGGATGTCGTCGATGTTCTTGCCCTTGAACCGGACCTCAAGGATGTCCGGCTTGAAGCGCTTGCCGCCGCACGTCTCGCAGACCATGGTAACATCAGCCATGAACTGCATCGGAATGCGCACGAATCCGTCCCCCTGACATTCCGGGCAGCGGCCACCATCCTGATTGAACGAGAAGAAGGACGGAGTGTAACCGTTGATCTTGGCGTACTGCTGCTCGGAGAGAAGCTTGCGGATGTCGTCATAGACCTTTAGATAGGTCACGGCGTTGGAGCGGGAACTCTTCCCTATCGGGTTCTGGTCAACATATTCAACATTCTTGATACGATCCACATTGCCGGAGATTTTCCTGAATATTCCCGGAAGGTCGCCGGTCTGGTTGATCATGCGGTATAGCGCCGGGTAGAGGATGTCTCCAACGAGGGAGGATTTGCCACTGCCGCTGACTCCTGAGACAACGGTCAGGACACCCAACGGGAACTGCACGTCAATATTCTTAAGATTGTGTTCCTGAGCGCCTTCCACCGTTATTGAATATGCCCACGGATGTTTCTCCCTGACATAACGGGCTCGCCGTCCGGTCAGGTACTGGAGCGTCAGCGAGCAGTCCATCACCTTCTCCGGAATCTTATCATCGGTCCTGCCTTGGAAGACTATCCGGCCTCCGTTAACTCCGGCGTACGGTCCCATGTCAATCAGCACGTCCGCCGCGCGGATGATCTCCTCGTCGTGCTCCACAACGACAAGGGTGTTGCCAATGTCGCGCAGTTTGCGCAGGACACCTATAAGCCGCTCTGTGTCACGAGGATGAAGTCCGATACTTGGTTCGTCCAGAATGTACATGGACCCGACCAGCGAACTTCCCAGAGCCGTCACCAGATTGATTCTCTGGCTTTCTCCTCCGGAAAGGGTGTTGCAGGCGCGGCTCAAAGTCAGATACGCCAGACCGACATCCTTGATGTACCGCAGACGGGAGACAATCTCCTCGACAGCCTTGCGCACGATCGTGTTCTCGTAGTCTGTCAGTTTCAAGTCCGTGAAGAAGTCAAGCAGATCATCCACGTTCATGTCAAGCAGTTCCGCGATTGTCTTCCCGCCGACCTTCACATACAATGCCTCCGGTCTCAGTCTCGCGCCGTGGCAGGCGTGACATGTGGTCCTGCCGGAGAACCGGCTGAGCATGTACTTGTACTGGATCTTGTACCTGTTGGACTCAACCCACTTGAAGAACTCGTTGATTCCGATGAGGGTACTGTCATCCCCCTCAACACTGTGTGTGTCCCAGATGATGTCCTTGACCTTTTGCGGCAGATTGCAGTACGGCTCAAAAATCGGAATCCCATAACGAGGCGCCACCTTGATCAGATGATCCCTGAACCAGCCCATCGACTCGCCTTTCCAACAGGCTATGGCTCCATCGTAAATGCTTTTAGTCTTGTCCGGAATCACAAGATCCTCGCTGACCCCGATGATCTTGCCGAGCCCTCCGCAGACAGGGCATGCGCCCAGAGGGCTGTTGAACGAGAAAAGATATTCATCAGGCTGTCGGAAGGTCATTCCGTCCAGTTCGAAGCGGTCGGAATATTCCTCCGAGGAATTGTCCTTGCGGAGGATGAGTCTGCCCTCGCCCACCCTGAACGCCGTGTCAATCGAGGAGCGAAGTCTTGTCTGTAGATCCTCCCAATCGTTCTGTGGCCACGGAGAGCCGTCTTCCGAATATGGCAGACACTCCTTAAAGACCGGAAGTTTGAGGCGGTCAATCAGCAGATCAAGATGCTCCGGGTACTCCCCTTTGTCAGCCATCCTCATGATGTCCTCGATGCGGATGATGCCGTCGTCACCGAAGAAGCGGGAATATCCCTCCTCCTTGAGACGGAGCATCAACTCTACCTTATCCTCCCTGGCGGACCAATTCAGGTCAGCGAGAATATACGCCGTCCTTGAATCACCGCTCAATATGCTGGCCATCACGTCATTGACGCTGTGACACTTGACTTCCTTGCCGCTGATCGGGGAATATGTCCGGCCTATCCTCGCGAAGATGATGCGGAGGTAGTCGTAAATCTCGGTGGTGGTGGCCACGGTGGAGCGTGGATTCTTGACATTGACCTTCTGCTCAATGGCTATCGCCGGCGGTATGCCTTCTATGGACTCCACATCAGGCTTGCTCATCCTTCCAAGAAACTGGCGCGCGTACGAGGATAGGCTTTCCGCGAAACGCCTCTGTCCCTCGGCGAACAACGTGTCGAAAGCAAGTGATGACTTTCCGGAACCAGATATTCCGGTCACCACCACAAGTTTGTTCCTCGGAATCTCAACCGTGATGTCCTTAAGGTTGTTGACCTTAGCCCCTTTGATGATTATCTTTCCGTCCTCCGTCATAGTCCATCGATTAGCGAACCGCAAATTTACGAATATTTCCCGGCATGCATCGAATAATATTGCTGTTTTGGATAAGGCAGAGTCAAAAGGCATATTCACCCCAAGGTTGACTCGTGTCCTTTTATTGGCTACCTTTGCCCTCACAAATCAATGTGGTCATGAATCTGAATGTTGAGCCCAAGGACATCATCGACGCGTACAGCACACCGATAGTCCAGCAGACATCCTTCTGGTCGATCTCACACAGGACGAGGAAGTCCGCGTCAAGCTTCTGATGGCATATTACGAGAACACTCCCCTCGCCGCGGTGTTTCTGGTCCTATCCTCGCACCGCGCCACCTACCTCTACGGCGCATCCTCCTCCAGCATGCGCAACGTCATGCCGACCTACGCACTCCAATGGAAAGCCATCCAGGAGGCCAAGGCAGGCAAGTGTTATGAATATGACATGTTCGGCATCGCCCCGAATCCGAATCCGTCCCACCCGATGTACGGTCTCTACAAGTTCAAGAACGGCTTCGGCGGCGAGATATTCCACCAACTCGGATGCTGGGACTACCCCATCGACGAGGACAAGTACAACCGCTTCTCAGCATGCGAGATGAACATGCAAGGGTACTATGTTTAATCCGCTTTCAGGATTCAGATGTGAAGTCAAGACTGGTGGAAGAAAAAGAAAAAGCCTCGCAAGTGTTGAACTTCAACAATCTTGCGAGGCTTTCCGCGGTGCGGAAGGGACTCGAACCCTCGACCTCCGGCGTGACAGGCCGGCATTCTAACCAGCTGAACTACCGCACCCTGCGAATCTCTGCGCTCACCGTTTCCGGCTGTTTCCCGAACGCGGATGCAAAGATAGGCATTTTTCCTTTACCTGCAAACTTTTTTACTTAATTTCTATGATTTTTTTTGCCTGCGGCACCTCCTGCTTCAGAACCTTCGGGATGTTGACCTTGAGGACACCGTTGACAACAGAGGCGTTAATCTTTTCTCTCTCAACGTCATCCGGAAGAACCATGGTCTGCTGGAACTTTGAATAAGAGAACTCGCGCCTGAGATAATGGCCGTGCTTCTTTTCTTCATTGTTCTCCTCTTTCTTCTCCATGTTGATGACAAGATCTCCGTTGTCGTCAAGGCTGACCTTGAAGTCGTCCTTGGTCATGCCAGGAGCCGCGAGCTCGATGTCGTAGCTCTTCTCGTTTTCTAATACGTTGATCGCAGGAGCGGTCGCGTTGGTCTTCAACATCCAATCATTGTCAAAGAAATCATTGAAAATGTTCGGTAACCAATTCTGGTTGTTGTACTTTTTTGATACTGGTAACATAATTAAATCTCCTATTTTTTGTTTTACTTATCTTTTCTTAGCCCGCCCTTTCGAGCGGACATCTTGGAAATAATCAATCGGCGTGCCGATGCCACTAAAGTGTCAAAAGGACGACAAATTGTCACATTGTCGTGACAAAATGTCGCCCTTAACTGTCATTGTGTCGAATTTAAGCCAAATCTGCAAGCCTAAGGCATCTTCCGGAACTCTTTGAAGTTCTTGGCAAGACCACCGGCGCTGGTCTCCTTATAGAGGGATGGAAGATCCTTGCCGGTCTGCTTCATAACCTCCACCACATGATCGAAAGAGACCCGATGCTTGCCGTCAGAGAATGCGGCGTAAAGATTCGAGTCCAATGCACGGGTGGCGGCGAAAGCGTTCCTCTCGATGCATGGAATCTGCACCAAGCCGCAGATCGGATCACAGGTCATACCGAGGTGATGCTCCAGCCCCATCTCGGCGGCATATTCAATCTGGGAAGGACTGCCTCCGAAAAGTTGGCATGCAGCTGCCGAGGCCATGGCGCAGGCCACACCGACCTCACCCTGGCAGCCGACCTCCGCCCCCGAGATGGAAGCGTTCTGTTTGACGATGTTTCCGATGATCCCGGCTGTCGCCAAGGCATGAAGAACCCTGCTGTCCTTGAAATCATGACCTTTTGCAAGATGGTACAGGACCCCTGGCATCACTCCGCTCGAACCGCATGTCGGAGCCGTCACGATGACTCCTCCCGAAGCGTTCTCCTCACTCACCGCAAGGGCATAGGCATACACAAGCCCTCTGGTCTGGAGGGTCTGCTTGTAGCCTGTGGCCTTGACATAATATGTAGGGGCTTTCCTTGGCAGGTTCAGCGGTCCTGGAAGCACACCCTCATGGTCGATGCCCCTTTCCACGGAGGCCTTCATGGCCATCCACACTTCCTGGAGATAATCCCAGATGTCCGGGCCCTCGCAAAGGTCCACATATTCCCAATAGCTGCGCCCCTTGTCCTCGCACCATCGCTGGATCTCAGCAAGGTGGTTCATCTCATAGACCTCCGGCGTCGTGAAACGGTCATTCGGCTGTCCTTCGGACAACGCTCCCCCGCCGACACTGTAAACGGTCCACTCGTCGGTCTGGCTGCCTTCCGAATCCAAAGACCTGAAACACATACCGTTGGGATGGAAAGGGAGGAACACATCAGGTTTCCAGACAATACGCACAGGAGCGATGCGCTCCAACACCTCGATGATAGCCACATCTGTCATGTGGCCCTTGCCGGTGGCCGCAAGGCTGCCGTAAAGCGTCACCTCAAAAGAGGCCGCGCCAAAATGCCTTTCGGCGAACATCTTGGCGGCTTTGTTTGGACCCATCGTGTGACTGCTGGACGGACCTTTCCCTATTCTGTAAAGTTCTTTAAGTGATTTCATGTTTGCTGTTCGTTTTATATGCAACTTATATGCAACTTATATGCGACGCATGAATCCAAAGTCATGCGGAATGATGAATACTCATAAACATCACCAAGCCTTCACGGCCTGGGCAGCGCATTTCCGGCAAAGACGGGCATCCTTCGGGGTGATGCTGTACTCCGTGTCACGCAGCAGATAGCCGTTGTCATGGACAGACTTGCCGAACACCGGTCTGATGAGAGCCTCAAACCACGTGCATGCGGCGATGTAGCGGCCGAACTGACGGGTCAGATGGTAGCCGTCACGCGTCAATTGATAGACCTTGCTGGTGGCCGGAACCTCATCCTGGTTGTTCAAGCGTGTACCACGGGCGATCTGCACGGCGTCGCCACTCGGAATCACGACCGGAATTCCGAATTCTTTCGAAGCCCGTCTCACACAATCCACTATCGCATTGTACATGGTCATCTGATCCCTGCCGTACAGCCAGAACATTCCGTGGTCGGAATTGGAGGCATAGGCCCATGTCTCGTGCCAAGCGATGGTGGCACGAGGATTCAAAGCTTCGGTTCTGATGATGCTGACAAGTCGCGGAATCCATTCCTTATAAGTCTCGTAAGTTCCCGAGTGACCGGAAGTCTCCTGGATTGTGATGATGTCCCATGGCTCGTCCTTAAGCCCGTCAAGCAACGTGGCGTTCCGGCTGACAGTTTTCCAACTGTTGTCGGTGGACTTATAATAGACATAGTTGTTCAGTCCTTTGGCATATTCATCGCAATGCCTTTCCAGAGAGCATCCTCCGATGTAGAGCCTCGCCACGATGACGTTGTGGATCCCGGCAGACTCCAGAAGCCCCGGAAGATACTCAGTGCCGTCATCAGAAAAGCTGTTGCCGACAGCCAGGATCCTGAGCGTGTCGGGATTGGACGGCAGGGGGTAATTCCCGAAAGGTTCCTTAGCTTCCGCCACGGCCAAACCAAAGAACAAGAATAAAAGGTATAAAATCTGTCTCATCTAATTTGAATTTTGACCGCTAAGTTACTACATTCTACCTTAATTTGAAGAATATTGCTATTTTTGTCTTCCATTAGTAATGTTGAAAAAATAAGTTGCATCAACCGATAAATTTGAATACATAGAATCACCTTGAGTATCAATATATTGCAAATTTAAAGTGATGCAGGTTATTTTTTACATTATATTTAGGAACATGAAAATAAGAGTCCACTTGAAAAAGTCTTTTTTTGAAAAAAATATGTGCCACACAGGTACTTACAACGGGGGTAAAAAGTGGCGAATGGTACTTTTTCAAGTGGACTCAAATAATAAATTGCTTCAGATTAAGAGAAGATTTTCGAGGACAGATGTCTTTTGGAAGAAGGAGTGTGCCGGTGGCACATGACTGATGAGAAAAGAAATATAGACCGAAAGGACAATCAAAGATCACCAAGTTGTTTTTAAGGATTACTTAAGGTTTTAGACAATGAAAAGAACAATCACAATCATCGGCTCGGGCATGATGGGTTCGGCCCTCGCGTTCCCGGCATTTGAAAACGGCAATGAGGTAAGACTTGTCGGCACACCGCTCGACAGGGAGATCATCGAAGAATGCAAACGATCCGGCAAGCATCCGAAGTTCGACAGGCCTTTCCCGGAAGGTGTTGAATATTTCCAGTTCGAGGAGTGGCAGGAGGCTGTGAAAGGGGCGGACTTCGTTATCGGCGGAGTCTCCTCATTCGGCGTGGACTGGTTCCTTAACGAGGTCCTGACCTATCTGGATCCGGCCATGCCTGTGCTTTCCGTGACCAAAGGCCTCATCAACCTTGAAGACGGCACATTGATCTCATACCCGGCCTACTGGGAGACCGAACTTCTCAAGAAAGGCATCAGCAGGGAGGTCAACGCAATCGGCGGCCCGTGCACTTCCTATGAGCTCGTGTTCCACGACCAGACAGAAGTAGCCTTCTGCGGCAAGAGCACAGCCGTCATCAAGATGATGAAGGAAGCCATGCAGACATCCTACTACCACATTTCCACGACCAACGACGTGATCGGCCTTGAGAGCGCCGTGGCGCTGAAAAACGCCTACGCCCTCGGTATCGCACTCACGATCGGGCTTGTGAACAGGCGGCACGGAGCCGAGGCCGGACTCCATTACAACTCACAGGCGGGTGCCTTCTATCAGGCGACAAAGGAGATGACCAAACTCCTGAGACTTCAGGGGGCCGATGAAGACAGCACCGTCCTCGGAATCGGAGACCTCTATGTCACCGTCTATGGTGGCCGAACCAGAAAGATCGGCATTCTGCTGGGAGAGGGCAAGACCTACGAGGAGGCTCTGAATATCCTCGCGGGCGTGACGCTCGAATCTTTGGTTGTGGCACGCCGCGTGGCTAAGGCCATCTACCGCAAGGCTGAGCTCGGAATGGTCGATCTGGCTGAATTCCCGTTGATGACACATGTCAATGACGTGATCGACCACGGCAAGGACGCGGAACTCCCTTGGGACGCATTCACGTTTGACAACACTAAATAAGTCTGACAACACCGCATTACTCCTCCGGGAGGAACATCGGATCCCAGGCAGGGAGAAGGGTCGGCTTCTGATTCAGCATATTCATGACATCAGAAGGGACGTACTTCTTCTCAAGGACGAGACGGAACATGTAGTTGTCGAACCACTCGTCGGTCATGATGAGGTTGCCCTTGTAGCCGGAATCAGCGCCCCAGCTGTTCTCAACCATCCATTTCACAGGCCTGCCGTCCTTGATGTCCACGGCGATGAGAGTCATGGCGTGCGACGAACCGCTGGCATGGGTCTGCACCCTCTGACGCTTGTCCATCGGGAAAGTCGTTCCGAAAAGAGAGCCGTAATCGAAATTGTTCAGATCCAAGGTACCTTTCTGGCGGTCCATGAACTTGGCCACATCGCAGGAGAAGTACATGGCGGTGTTGTCCTTGATGGAGGCGATGGCCATCTCCTTGATCCTCTCGACCGGAAGATTGACATAGAGCCAGTTCTGCCCGTCATAGACGTGACGGTCATAGTCGATCTCATAGACCTTGCCATATTCACGGGTAGGGTCGTTCATGACCATGATGTAGTTGTTCTCAAGATCCGCTCCGACATATTCCTGATAGAAAGATTTCGGGGTGTAGGTCATGGTGCTGACGAAGTTGCCCTTTGAGTCGTAGCGTGTCCACTCGAACTCAACCGGCGGCTCGCCGAGGCAGAGGACCAGCATCCTGTAGATTTCCTTTAGCATCTCGGTCTTCATCGCCGGGCAGTCCTTGGCGGATGCGTCGCGAAGCTTGAGGCCGTCCTCACGCAGTTTGGTGGCGATCTGGGTACGCATCTGCGACGTGTTGTTGGCGCAATATGTCTCAGGCATCACTTCAGACGGAACGACACCGTACTTCATGATGAGGTTGGACACTCCGGTGAACTGCCCGCCGTCCCCGATCGGGTTGCGGAACAGCCAGTCCACCTTGCGGTCGTCAAAGCTCAAGCCCTTTGTGTCGATCACACCCTGAAGGAAAAGGTTGGCCTTCTCAAGCTGATCGTAGAAGAACACGTAGTTCTGGGAAAATGTGAACGTGCCAAGATCATATTTATCGATCATCCTGGATCTCAAAACATTGAGTCCGGTGAAAAGCCAGCAGCGGCCGGAGGATTTCTGGTTGGTGCGTCCCTTGGTCTTAACCTCATCGGAGAAGTGGGTGTCAATCATCGCCATGTTCCCGGCATTCGTCGCAAGGACATTGATGGCGTCAGCGTTCAGGGCGTTGCGGATGGCCTTGTCAGAGGCGGTGCCTTCATAACCTTTACGGATTTCGGTGAGCATCTCGGCGGAAATGCCTCCGTTTTCGGACTGTTTCTGCGCGAAAACGCCGGTTCCGGAAAGAACCATCAGCGCGGCCGCGAGGATAAATGTTCTTTTATTCATAAATATTCAAAGATTTGGGGTAAATTTAACGAAAATTTTCGGGAATCTCCGAAAAATTGCAAGGAAGAAGATGAAGAGTCGCTCGAAAATACTCATGCTTGCCGCTGCGACGCTGCTGCTCGCCGGTGCCGATCTGCTCACAGGAGGGGTCGGCTTGAGCGGGATAGACGCGGGCATATTCCTGAAACTCAGGCTTCCGAGGATGCTGACGGCAGTTCTCGCCGGAGCGGGACTCTCACTCGCGGGGCTTCAGATGCAGAGCGTTTTCCGCAATCCGTTGGCAGACCCGCACATCATGGGAGTGAGCGCCGGGGCTGGGACCGGTGCGGCTATGGCGACCCTTCTCATCGGTGCCTCGCTTCCGGCTGCCATGTCAGGACTGACCGTGGCTGTGGCGGCATTTCTCGGGGCGCTGCTGACATCCATGCTGGTTGTCACCGTGGCATCCAAAGTCCAGAGTTCCACCACATTGCTGATCTTCGGAGTGATGCTTGGCTTCATCTTCAGCGCAATGACCTCAATCCTTGAATATTCCGCCAACGCCGAAAGCCTGAAGGTCTTCTACAGCTGGTCGGCCGGGAGTTTCTCCGGAAGCCGCCCCGGAGAGGTGGCGGTGATCGCGGGAGCGCTGGCAATCGGCACACTCCTTACCTTTATTAATAATAAAGGACTCGACATAGCTCTTTTCGGGGATGAATATGCCTGCCTGGCCGGGGCGGACATCTCCAGAATCAGGAGCATGGCCATGATCGGAAGCTGCCTGATGGCGGGAGCTGTGACGGCGTTCTGCGGCCCGCTGGGATTCGTGGGGATTGTGGCCCCACACATTGCCAGAAGGCTTCTCGGCACCTCTGTCCACCTCAAAGTCATCCCTGCGGTGATGCTCACGGGAGCGGGTCTGACACTTTCAGCCGACATCATCTCGAATGTCTGCCCCGCTCCCCTGCCGGTCGGAAGCACAATGGCGCTCATCGGCATCCCGATCATCCTTACGATCCTTATGAAAAGGAGGTGAATATGCTGAAAACAAGCGAATTAGTCATCGGCCACAAAGGCATCAGGGTGGCAGGACCTTTGACTTTTGAATATCCAGACGGACAGTCCGTCATGCTTTGCGGCCCGAACGGCAGCGGGAAGAGCACGCTGATGAAAACCCTCGCGGGGCTCCTGCCTCCCCTGTCGGGCGGATTCATGGCCGGAGGATCGGTCGTGATGGTACCCACACATATTCCTAAAGTCAAAGGATTCTCCGTCAGGGAGTTCATCCGCACGAGTCTGTTTTCGGTCTCAGGGATGTTCAGAAAACTGAACGCCGAGGCGGAGAAGTCGCTGGAGGAGTCCGTCAGGATGCTCGGACTTGAACCTCTGGCGGACAAGGACATCAGCCTCATCTCAGACGGAGAGTTCCAGAAAGCGTGCATCGCCACGGCACTTACACGGAAAGCCAATGTGATCCTTCTGGACGAGCCCACCGCGTTTCTGGACGTGGACAACAGGATAATGGTTCTGCGCACCCTTCAGGAGCTTGCGCGCGCCACGGGCACAACGGTGCTCTTCTCCACCCATGACATTCATGACGGAGCACGGTTTTCCGACACCACTCTCACGCTTGGGAAACGTCGCCACGAGGTATAGCGTGATAATCAACCGATTATCTTTCAGCATATTCCAAAACGCCGCCGGTCAGAACCAGAGGGCAGAGTTTCAGAATTGATTGATAATCAAAAGATGGCATCTCACCCCTTAATTGTCAGCGGATTAGCAATCGGCCTCACGATATGTTTTGAAACAACGAAACTATTTGTTACCTTTGTAAAGATTTAGTAACATGAAAAGAATAAGTTGCTTCAGATTAAGAGAACATTTTCGAGGATAGATCTGTTTTCGAAGAAGGAGTGTGCCGATGGCACATGACTGATGAGAAAAGAGATATAGACCGAAAAGATTCCTTAAGATGATGCAGGTTATTTTTTGAAGGTTACTTAGGCCGTGAGACATACGGCCGATCTCCGAAAAACGTTGAAAGGATAATGCCGGGAAAGATTTTCTTCATAGACGGACACGCGCTGATCTTCAAGATGTACTACGCGTTCCTAAGGAGGCCGATGATCAACTCCAAAGGGGCTGACATGTCGATTCTTTACGGGTTCACCAAATATATTCTTGAACTTCTTAACCGGGAGAGACCGGACTATCTCGCCGTGGCCTTCGACCCGCCGGGAGGAACGTTCAGGAACAAGATGTACCCGGAGTACAAGGCGAACCGCAAGGAGACTCCGCAGCTGGTGATTGACTCATTGGAGCCGCTGATGGAGCTTTGCAAAGCCCTGAACATCCCGACCTTGATGCTGAAAGGCTTCGAGGCGGACGATGTGATCGGCTCCATGGCCAAACGCTGCGCCGGAGAGGGGCTTGATGTCTATATGGTGACTCCGGACAAGGATTACGGACAGCTTATCGAGCCTCACATCTGGCAGTACAAGCCGGGCAAAGGCGGCTTTGACAACGAGATCATCGGGGTGAAGGAGGTCTGTGAGAAGTACGGAATCCAGTCTCCGGGGCAGGTCATCGACATGCTGACAATCTGCGGGGACACCGCCGACAATGTGCCCGGGGTCAAGGGCGTAGGAGAGGTCGGAGCAGGCAGGCTGGTCGCCAAATTCGGCTCCGTGGAAGAGATCTACAAACATCTGGACGAGCTGACACCACGGCAGAAAACCCAGTTTGAAGAGGCTCGGGACCACATTGGCCTCAGTCACGAGCTTGTGACGATCAAGACCGACATCGAGGTTGACGTGAAGACCGAGCAGATGAAGGTCAACCAGGAGTACGGCCCCGAGCTCGCCGATCTGTTTGAGAAATACGAGTTCTATTCCCTGAACAGGTTCATCGGACATGTCAGCGGTACTGAAGAGAAACAGAACGCGGAACTGCCCGAGACCGTCAAGGTCCGCCCCAACGAGGCCGTCAAGGCGGCGGTCAAGGCCGGGATATGTTCTGTCATCACCGAAGGGGCCGACAGAAGCATATTCACAAGAACTGTCAGGGTCATCATCGGTGTCCGCTCAGAAGACAGGATTCTTGTCGCCGAAGGTGGACTGCCGGATTTCAAGGCTCTGCTGGAGAACGCCGGTGCCGTCAAATGTGGCGATGACCTCAAAAGGCAGATGAATATTCTCGCGTACGGAGGTGTGACCCTTCAAGGCCGTCTTGATGACATCGCTCTCATGCACTATCTCCTTGACCCTGAAAAGAGTCACAAGACCGATGTGCTGGCGCAGAGCGTGCTGGGAGTGTCACTGGATGCGGTCACGAATGATGCCGTGCCATCCACCGGCTCTCTTTTCGACGACATTCCGTCTGACGAGGTGAACCGGGACAGAAGCAAGGAGGCCGCGGTGCTACTCCTCCTTGCGGAAAGAATCCGCAAGGACATGGATGAAGCCTCGGTCACAAGCCTTTACGACACGATGGAGGAACCTCTTCTCAAGGTTCTTTCCAAGATGGAGCGCAACGGGGTAAGGGTCGATCTCGGATCCCTTAAAGACTTCACGGAACATCTTCGGCAGGAGATGCTGGAAAGGGAGGCGCGGATCAGGGAAATGGCCGGTGATCCGTCGCTGAACATCTCGTCTCCGAAACAGGTCGGGACCGTGCTTTTCGAGAAGCTGAAGCTCTCCGACAAGCCGAAGAAGAACAACAACGGCACCTATTCCACAGAGGAGTCCACTCTTCTGGATCTGGCCGACAAGCATCCCATCGTAGATGAGATTCTGGAGTACAGGGCCGTGAGGAAACTGCTCTCGACCTACATCGAACCGTTCCCTGGCTTCATAGAGCCTTCCGACGGCAAGGTTCACACGACGTTCAATCAAGCGCTCACGGCCACAGGGCGGCTCAGTTCCTCGAACCCGAACCTCCAGAACATCCCGATCCGCTCGGACAGAGGCCGGGAGATCCGCAAGGCATTCGTGCCGAGCACTCCGGACGGCCTGATCCTGTCGGCGGACTATTCACAGATCGAGCTGAGGATCATGGCGCACCTGAGCTGCGACCAGCATCTGATCAGCGCCTTCAAGCAGGGCGTTGACATCCACACCGCCACTGCAGAGAAGATTTTCGGCATTCCTCACGAGCAGGTCACCGCCGACCAAAGGCGTATCGCCAAGACCGCCAACTTCGGAATCATGTACGGCATCTCGGCGTTCGGCTTGGCGCAAAGGCTCAGAATCAGCCGCAAGGAAGCCCAGAAAATCATAGACGATTACTTCGCCGGTTTCCCGTCAATCCTTTCGTTCATAGAGGACACAAAGGCGGCGGCGCGCGAGACCGGTTACGTTGAAACCATCTTCGGGAGGAGACGGTATATTCCAGACATCAATTCCAAGAACGGCACGATGAGGGCGCTCGCCGAGAGGAACGCCGTCAACGCCCCGATCCAAGGCACCTCGGCGGACATCATCAAGATGGCCATGATAGAGGTGGACAAATCCATGACCGAAGCCGGCATGAAAAGCCGGATGGTTCTCCAGATCCACGACGAGCTTGTGTTCGACGCGGTTCCCGAGGAAATCGGGGAACTGAGGCGGATTGTGATCGACCGAATGGAAAATGTAGTAAAACTTTCAGTACCAATAACAGTTGAATGCAATTATGGGAAAAACTGGCTTGAAGCCCACTGATGAGCTCATCATCTTGGCACAAAGAGGAAACGGTCTGGCATTCACAGCCCTTTGGGACCGCCACATAGAACAGTTGAGGTCCTACATCAGGGCCCGCTTCAAGAACATCGACGACTATGCCGCCGATGACATCTGCAGCCGCAGCTTTGAAAAGGCTTTCAGACAGATCCAATCCTACGACCAGTACAAGAGCAGGTTCCTGACATGGCTCTGCACAATCGCCAAGAACACCGCGCTTGACACTCTCGAGCAGGAACAGCGTGTGCATCCGAAGAACCAGATCGTCTATCTTGATGACGAGAGCAAGCCGTCCGGAGCCGAGGTCATCCCCGACCAGACAGAGGACGCGCTCAACTCCCTGATCAAGACAGAGAATGAGGAGGAACACGCCAAATACATCGAACGTCTGCCGGAACTCTACCGGGAAATCGCCCGCAAGAGGCTCATTGAAGGCCTGAAGTACAATGAGATAGCCGAGGCCCTTGACATGGAGCTCAACACGGTCAAGACCCGCATCCGCCGCGCGAAGCAGATGATCGATGACCTCCGCAGACAAGAGGAAGAAGGAATATGATGACGTTCGCCGACTTCGAGTCTTTTCTCAGGGCCTCGTTCCCGGATGTGACTGACGTGATGGTGGAGCGCTTCCGTCTGATGGACAGCGGCTACCGTGACTGGAACTCCAAGATCAACGTCATATCCCGGAAGGACATCGACAGTCTCTACGACCACCATGTCCTCCACTCCCTCGCCATAGCCGAATATCTCCGCACGCAGCGTCCGGAGACATATTCATTGTTCACCGCGCCGCACATCGCAAATGATTCCGGTGTGGCATATACCGCCCAAGCGTCCACTACGCCTCTGGCGGACTCCCATCCTTGCCACACAAAGGCATCCATTCCAGAATCACCACACACAAGCACAGAGCCTCGAATTCCGACAGGAGGATGTTCTGTTCAGAAGCCTCAAACTCTCAGGGTTCTGGACCTCGGCACCGGCGGCGGTTTTCCCGGCATCCCGCTGGCCGTGATGTTCCCGGACGTGCGGTTCACCCTCTGCGACTCGGTAGGGAAGAAGACCATAGTAGCCAGAGAGATAGCGAATATGCTTGGCCTTGACAACGTGGAGATTGTCAACGCACGCGCCGAAAGTCTCCCCGGGAAGTTCGATTTCATCGTATCCCGCGCCGTGGCCTCCCTCACCGACTTCTACCCTTGGGTGAAAGGGAAATATTCCCGGTCCATCCTCTACCTCAAAGGCGGCGACATCAACGAGGAGATCTGCGACCTGATGTCCCGTGAGCGCCTCCGCAAAGGTTCAGTCTCCACCTGGCCCGTCTCCCAATGGCTCTCCGACCCCCACTTCGCCGGCAAGTTCGTGATTGACATCAGCCGCTGATCCGCATCCCCGGTCGCCGAACCTGCCGAAGCGAGCCTGAAATTATCCTCATCAAGGACATCCACGGCATGAACCATCAGACGACGGATCTCGTCAGCCGTCTCGGCGGAGACACTATCATATTCCTTGATGATCATTGAATATATCGTAAAATGATCGTCATCATTATTACTCAAAGTCACTTCCGCATCCCTTTACATCCCATTGATTGGAACACGACTGAAGTCGAGGGTGCGAAGCATGTGGAGATGCCAGACCCCAAGAGTCCGGAATGGTCTGAATCAGTGGTTTACGACCTTTCAAAAGGACATTCAATGAAAGTCTCCCCTCTGCACGTGATGACATTCTATGGTGCATTGGCGTCAGGGAATATAGTCGGCGCGCATCTCATTTCAGGAGCCGGAAGGGATGTTCCTCTGTCAAGATACGGCAAAATCGACAGAAGCCTGATTATCAATGCGCCAGGATGCGGCGATAAAGACAGCCTCGTCTGCATGGCATCGGCATCAAGGTTCAATGAATATGGCAACTCCTCCCGCGCCGGTGAGACCTTCGCAGGATTCTTCCCTAAGGATGAGCCTGAATATGCCGTCTTCTGCGCCATATTCACAGACCGTCCATATTCCGGCTACATGATGACTGGAGCGGCAGAAAAGGTAGCGGAGGAACTCTCCGGCCTGATCTCCACCGGAATGGCCAGGGAGACATTCCCGGATGATTGGCGGAACATCTCCAATTAATCGTGCATGAAAGACTGTTTCTGGCGCACAGAATATGATTCCATAGACCTCGGTGCGTCAGAAGGCCACTCTGGCGCACGGCAATGGTGTCTGTGGCGGTCGTCAATTACAGATTGACGACTTCGGATTTGTATTTTATGCGGTAGTCCGTTGAGTCAGCGTCAAGGACGAAAACCTGATAACTGTTCCCTCCCGGGTACACACGGACCACGATGTGCCCCCATGGCTTGAATTTGCTCCAAAGTTCCTCTCCGAGTTTCTTACGGGCCTGATCAACGGTTATGTAGTAGTCGCGCTCCCCTCTCCAGACCTGAGGGTCGGATATTCTTGTCATAGTGGACGGGACCGGATGGTTCTGGCTTCTGGCGTCGATTATGATGACCTGAGGCGACAATGTCTGCATGAAGAAGGCGTTGCAGGTGTCATAATACCCATGGTGGTTTGCTTTCATCACTGTCACCTTGCCACACACTTTGGCGACCGGTGTCTCGAAATCCCTCTCCATGCACTTGAATATGGACGGCCAGTTTCCCCCGGAGAGGTCGCCTCCGTTGAAGTACGAGAATCTCCCGTAGCGCAGACGAATGGCGCAGGAGTTCATGTTCTCGTCAAACAGAGTCGGGTCTCCGCTGTACATCTTCACGGATTTTTTGCCGTGCCCCGTCCAGACCTCACCGTTCGCGGCCAGATTCCTGATCTCAAACTCCCTGGCGTATTTCTTCGGATTGTGGACCATCGCGAACTGCTTCCTGCTTCCGATGGCGAACTTCTCCGCTGCCATGCCCTGTTCCACAGAATAGTTCACAAAACCTATATAATGCTCAATGAAGCCCTTGTTCGCTTTCAGGACATTCTCTCTGGATGGAAAATCATAGTCTGGATATGCCCTGTCAACCAACTTGTTGAAATGAATATGCTCGCCCACGAGGGTTATTCCCGAAAGCGCATAGCCATGCGTGCCGGGTAGTGCGTCTTTCACTGTGCCGATGTGGTCATTGTGAAGATGAGTGACCAGCGCATAGTCAAGGTTCTCCTTGTCAGGAAGTTGCGCCATGAAATGCTTCATATAGATGGCCTGCCACTCACCCGGTTTCTTAGTGTTGTCAGGATGTTGCTTGTCCTTCGCCTTCGCATTGTCACCGGCGTCGATCATCATCGAGGTGCCGTCCGGCATCACGATCAATGCCGCATCGCCTCTTCCCGTGGCGATCGTGTGGATGTCCAAATACCCCTCCTTCCACTCCGGAAGATATTCAGGAGTCTGTGCGAAAACATTGAGTGTGTTAGTAAGCATTGCAAATGCCAATAAAGTTCTTCTAATCATAATCGTTTTTGCTGTGGGACAAAAGTACATAAAAACTTGCGTTTTCAGACCAACTGAGTAACTGAGTAAGCGTTAAAAAATAAGTTGAACTAAGAAGCTGTTTTGAATTGTTTGAAATGTTCTTTGAGGTGAAAAATCTTCATTTTCTTCCCGCTTCTTCAGTCAGATAGCACCGCTATCTTCCTTGGAAGAAGCGGTCGAAACTGAAGTTTTTCACTCTCAACCCAGCGCCCGAACCGAGGGCAATCGAACTTGTTCGGATTGCCGAGGTGAGCAGCAGGGAAAGAGCTTGCTCTTAACCTTCAAACAAACAATTCAAAACAGCTTCTAAATTTTGTGCCAGATTTATGAGGATAGATTTCTTTTGGAAGAAGGAGTGTGCCGGTGGCACATGACTGATGAGAAAAGAAATATAGACCATAAAGATATACAAAATGTTCAAGTTATTTTTTAATGATTACTGAATATAATTAGGGCTGAAATCGGACATGGAATCACGTCTGTCATCTCAGGGGGAGCCTGTCTTAAAAGTATAATTACCACCTCCGAGGATTGAGAATTCGTTGTCGCCCCTGTATAGGTGGTGTACAGACTTTTCAACTCTCGCCGAGACTTTAAAGACAGTCCGGGGGGAGGTGGGCAGCAATTATCGCTGTGGCACTTAACTTATTGATAATTAACGAAAAACCACAATCGTCCAGTGTTGATATCCGCACTGGAACGAGGTTATATATTAATAGTAATCAATAAGTTAAGTGCCACGACCTGATAACGAGGGTTAATGGCCAGGAAAAATTTCCCAGGCCAAATAATTACAGAAATGGTTGGATAATAGCCGTGAAATACCTAACTTGCCCATCAGTAACATGTCTTAAACTATGATTGGAACGAGGCGGAAGAGCCACTTGGGGAACACGGTGGCACATATATTTCAAAGAGCCCGGTCAGGGTTCGTCGTGTTCTATAATGTAAAGGATTCCCTGTTTTTCATCACACTACTTTTCGTGACAGCCAGACAGCATGGAATCAAGGTTCTGGGGATGTGTCTGATGTACAATCATATTCACATGCTTATCGAGACGGATGATGCCAAAGTGGTCAGAAAGTTCGTCAGGGACTTGATGTCCGTCTTTTCAAGACACTACAATCTCCGCTATGGAATCCCTGGGAAGCTGTTTGACCGTTACGGAGTTTCGTTCAAGAGAGGCGATAAGGCGATCCGCACATCGTTGGCGTATGTGAACAACAATCCCGTGGAGGACCACATCTGCCCAAAGGCTGAGGATTGGCGGTGGAACCTTCTATCATATTCGGTCTCCAATCATCCATATTCAGAGAAGATAGCACTGGCGGCTGTGTCACGCCGTCTGAGAAAGGCTGTGGCGACGGTGAAATACTTCAAGAAAACAGGAAGTCCTTTAACCTACACAATTCTCGATTCTATTTTCGAGGGGACAAGCGTCAATGAAGCCATGCAACTGGTGGACCACATCATCAGTGAATATCCAATCATCGACTACGAGCGAGCCATCGGCTACTACGGTGGCTACGAGAAGATGCTTTCCGCGTTCTCCTATAACACTGGCAGTGAATATGACATAACCGAGCCGTTCGATCCACACTCTGGCCAGGCATACAAAAAGATGGCGGCATACTTCGCGAATGACCGCAGATTCAAGGACATAGGCGATGTCTTACGGCTGCCGTTGCCAAATTTGACCGAGTATCTTGCCGAAATTATCCGACGGTGTGATGTCAGGCAATGCCATGCGATGAAGTTCCTGCACATCAAAGATGCCAGAAAACGCCCACTTGACGGCCGACATACAAGCCGTGGCACGTAACTCATTAAATACCAACAACAACACTCATCCATCCAGTACTCAAATTGGCACCAGACAATCACATGTTTAGACTGATTATCAATGCATTAGCTGCCATGCGCATCTATTACGTGCCCCCCCTCAGACTGTCTGAAAAGTCTCGGCGAGAGTTGGAAAGTCTGTACCCCACTACAGGGGAGACTACGAATTTTCAATCCTCGGAGGGGGTACTTTTACTTTTAAGACAGTCTCCCCTATATATGGGAGTCATCGGTGCCATTGTCTGTTTCCGGACTTTACTTATCGGTATTAAGTAACCTTCAAAAAATAACCTGGATTATCTTAAGGAATCTTTTCGGTCTATATCTCTTACAGTCATGTGCCACCGGCACACTCCTTCTTCGAAAATAGATCTATCCTCGAAAATCTTCTCTTAGAAGCTGTTTTGAATTGTTTGTTTGAAGGTTTGAGAGTGAAAAACTTCAG